>Ga0099824_1006821_pt1 | contig 15492 bp, 8 predicted proteins | sample SiratrowhiteBW_FD_76837 | JGI IMG/M metagenome (GOLD analysis project Ga0099824, IMG submission 76837) | Root nodule microbial communities of legume samples collected from California, USA - Siratro white BW | ecosystem: Host-associated > Plants > Roots > Nodule | place: USA: California...
AAAAAAAAAAAAAAAAAAAAAAAAAAAAAAAAAAAAAAATTATTTTAAAAAAAAAAAAAAAAAAAAAAAAACCTCACACCAAATAAAAAAAAAAAAAAAAAAAAAAACTTCCTACAAACAAATAAAGAATGATGAAATCTATTCTGAAAAAATTTCAGCCTACTATAACCATGTAAAGTAATCCTATTTTCAATTTAAATTAGTCAATTTATAAGCATAATTATTATTCTTTTAAATACATGAGTCACTGTAAAATTCATAATACCATTAGACATTTATATTATCTATTTTCAAGAATCCAATAAATGATATAAGATAAATCAAAAGCTTGATAAAATAAAGAAAAAATTATACTTCAACTAAAACTTTTTAAAATCTTTCAATTTAACATATTCAATAGTATTTGATTTCTTTTGTTAGATGGACTTGACATTTTTAAAAATCACATAATGTGAAACATATTAAAATTAAAAAAATATTAAATTACTTTTTATTTTAAATTGACGACAGATATTTTAAAAACTTTAAACTATTTAATAACAATTATCAAGATTAATAATCTAATAATTAAATATATATATATATATATATTTTACTCCATATTTATACATTATATATATGGGAGAATTTAAAGTTGTGATTTTTATTAAATAATACACTTTAAATATTTGGAAAAAAGGTTTTTCACATATATAGAAATTGATATAGTGTATATTTATCAGAATATATTAAAATATAAATAACTTTTTTACTTTCTTATTATTGTTTATTTTGAATAAAAATAATTATGACTATATGAATTCATAATTTAATACTGCACCATATATGGGTGAAAAAAAAAAAGGAAATTGAGTAGAGATAAAGAGAAAAGAATAAACAGAAGAGAAGGAAATAATAAAGGGTGAAAGAAGAGGAGGAGATAGAAAAGAGAAATAATTATAATATTTTAACAGTTCAATTGTAGTAACAATCAACATAAGGAAAATGAGATATTTATTATTTTATTAATTTATAAATTTTTTAAGTGTTTTTAATCTAATTTACTTTATTTATTCAAAATTATTTAATTTATCTGTACTTATATACTAGTTAATTTTATAATTTAATTTATGTTCTACTATGTACCGGTTAATTCTATTTATTTATATTATTTAATTTTCTTTAGTCACGCGTTGATCAATTTAATTGATTTATATTATTAAATTATTTTCTGTTACATACTAATTAATTTTATTTATTTTTATTATTTAAATTATCTTTAATCACATATTGATTAATTTTATTTATTTATTATATTTAATTTATTATTGTCTGATCAATTTTATTTATTTATATTATTTAATTTATATTTTATTTTGTTGAGTATATTTATATTACTTTTGTTATCTCGTTATATACTTGCATTTATTAATTATAATTTTTGTTATTTGTTTTATTCAAATAAATATGACAGAAATAATAAAAAAGTTATATAAGTATAGTGAGATCATTAACAAATCATAATGTGAAGATATTATAGATGAATATTTGATGTTAAGTATTTAAATGAGTATATATTATTCAAGATTATCGTTATTAACTCATTTATCATTTATCTTGAGTGGTGATTACACCATTCATTCAGATATTTGTAATCTGAAATAAAATGAATATTAATAAAATTGATAAAGATAATTTATATATTAGTATGGTATAGGATTATTTTACATGATATATATTTTCACTTTTTTATTCTATTTTTTGTGCATGAAAAAAATATATTTAAAAGATATCACGTAAATGAATGGAGATGCCAAATTACCCCTAGCCATTCTCCACAGTTAATTACTGTAGTCTCTTCTAAAACTAGTTGAACATAAATATTTGATAATTCAAGGTAAATATTGTTGATAATTCACTTACTTTTCAAGAAATAAGACTTTTAACATTGGCAATCCTCTCAAACATTAAAGCCCCTAACTTTCACATTAACCCTCTCATTAATATTATTTTCTCTAGTCATAATAAAGTAGTAGTGTTGAGAAGCCAAGAATTCATAGATTAATTTGAAAAGTTGAATAAAAAAAATGTTACATTTACGATAAAATATTAAGTTCTCACTTGCAGATTAATGTTAATTATGATACACAACATACAACATATATACATACATGTCACATCTCATTACACTCTTTATATAACATACATAACAAATTATACTATAGTGTTGTTAAAATAAATGAATTCCTCAACCACTCTAAATAAATAACATAAATTGAAAAATTGTAAACAACCATAGTTACTTTCTCAATGTGTAGTAAAACATTCTAACTATTATATAAATAATTATTATTTAATTAAGAATTGAGAGTATATTTTTTTTTAAAAAATAAGATTTTTATGGAGATAATACTAATCATAATATAATTTTGTAGATATAAATGTATGTCAACATTTTATGTCTTTGTAATTATTCATAATATATTATAAAAACATATAAATGTGCATAATAATAAGAGTTCTATGTTAGGATAGAGAACTATCTATATATTTTATATATTCTAAACATATTAAAACTTCCATTAGTCAACATTCTATAGAAAGTTTCCTGAAATTTTCCTCAACAAATCTTATTGAGAAAGTTCTACTTATATTCGTATAACAAGAACATATGAAAGAAAAACACAAAAAGGAGTACGGTCTTTATAAGACTTAAATATCAGTCTAAATAAAACTTAACATGCAATACAAACAATAGAGGTCTATGACTTGACCTACAATAAGGATTAATCTTACTTCATCAAACATATGGATTCATATTTTGCTTCTGATGATCCACTATGAACATCAAAAGTTACATGGGAAGTGCTTAGGTAGTTGAATGTTTCTCACTAAAATATCATTACAATCATAATATATTTTTTTTGTTGAGAATACTAATCATTTATCAATCAATAAGAGAGATATATTACTTACTACCTAACTTTGGCGATGCTGAGTAGGTATCAGATAGTCCCAAATTTGGCCTATGAATACCTTAATCCAAAATGGCATTCTGAACTATCTAGATATTCATTTGTTTGGTAAATAATTTGTTAGATCCCACCATAGTCTTTCATTTCATCCTGTGTACCAAATTGTAACTTCCCAAACACAATTAGTCTAGTTTCAACTCATTTTAATAAAACCTAGGACTCATTCATAACAAACATACACTCTTGACATTTTCAAAGATCACATAATATAATGACTATTAAGATGTGTCATATTTGTCTTCACTAATAATTTGGAAACATCATCGAAATAGATATAACTAGTATAAAAATAATATAGAACATATATGTTACTTTCTTTTATCTAAGTTCCTAAAAGAATGTTTACTTTTACTTTTTTTTATTATTACTTTATATGTATTTATTCCAATTATAGAAGGATGATGTTTAAATTAATAAAAAATAAAATCAAAATCAAAACAAGAACTTTAAATAAATAATTACATATGGGTCACTAAAATTACAAATTAATAAGGAGGACCAGTTAGATAAATTAAATATGACCATTAATTTAATAAAGAGAACAATGTATAATTAAAGATATATTAAATGATATAATTATAAATTTAATAAAGATGACTAATGTATAACTAGAAATAAATTAATGACATAAATATAAAAAAAATATAGGATATCTTGTGTAACTTAAGATTAATTACATAAATAGATAAGATCAGTTTATAACTAAAAATAAGCTAAATGACATTAATAAACAGATAGGATCCTTGTAAATAAATTAAATGACATAAATAAATAAATAAGATCAACTTATAATAAATTAAATAACATTATTACATAAATAAATAAATAGGATCAACTTATAATAAATTAAATAATATTAATAAATAAATAGGATTAAAACATAATTGGAAATAAATTAAATAACATAAATAAATAAATAGAATTACGAAAGATAAATTAAATCATATAAATATAAATATATAAATAAAATTAGTGCATAATTAAAATTAAGTGAAATAATTAAAACAAAAAAATGATGTAAAATAATATATAGTTTAAAATAAATAGAAAAGTTAATAAATTTATTAAGATTAATGTTAAAAGAGTTTAACATCACTCTTGGTCTTCCCCTTTATTGATAAGAGTGACACATCATAATTAAAATTACCATTATTTTTAGAAGATTTAAATTTTTTATAATTCCTTTTATAAACTTACTTTAATTTGATAGGTTCTGACGTTAAAGTGTGACAAGAAATTAAATATTTTAATTCCACAATAGATGTTATAACAAGAGTGGATCACTCTTGTTATAGTATTTTGATTTATAAGGTAATTTTTAATGGTTACATTTCTCTTAACTCAAACTCTATTTAGTTTTAATTAAATTAAGATTTTAATATAGTTTGTAAGAGATAAAAATGGATAAATCCTAAGTGAAAATTGTGAGTAAACTTTTTCAATATTTTTCCCACAATTTATTCATGTTCCCTTCCACGACCTCTTAGCTAAAAGATTCTAATTGCCAAAATTTCTGTCCCAATTAGCTTTCCTCCTCTTTCTCAAACAAAAACTTTTACAATACTTTTTGTTTCTTTTTACATCTTCATTTTCAAGTCTCTTATTTCCTAAAGAGATCCTTCTTGTGGTATCTCACGCTTATTTGTCTTTCTGTATTATGGATTTAATATCTTTTTTTCCATTTTGTGTTTGATATCTGTTATTGGGATCTTATGTTTTGGATTTCTCTCAATGATTTTAGGTGTCTCTCTGAAGATAGTTCTCTTATAAAAGATTTTGGGTTTGAGATTTTCTCTTAAAAAGCCTTTTGGAAGGAGAAAATCTGGCAAGAGAGATAAGTTTTCAATCATTAGGGATTTTTATTCATCGTCGTGAAATCTCTTATCGCGTCCCAATCTCTTCTCCATTTTGTGCTTTGCATTACTGTCATGAGGTTATTTTTCTCCATGATTGCAAGTATCTCTTGTTAAGAGATTCTTTTATAAAAGATTTTGGGTTTAAGATTCTCTTGAAAATCCTTTTGAAAGGACAAAATCCGACAAGAAAGAATAGTGTAAGTTCTCAATTATTAGAGTTTTTTTTTCTAAAGTTAGGGATTCAATTTTTGGACTGTTTTATTGTGTTTTCATTATAGATATAATGAAGTTAATAACTGGAATTAAGTTTGTTTTGATTTATTAGTTTAGTGGTCCACCACGACCTTGTTCAATAAAAGATGTCATACGGTTTGATAGGAAGAGGAATTTGTTATTTCTAGGTAGGAAACTTGTCTTAACACCATGAACTACACCTTCCATATATGATTATCTCTTGAGGTAATTACATGGAATCTATAAACAAATTATAAAGAAATGCTAGTAGTAAAATAATTAGGATGACAAATTCTTATGTTTTATTAATCAGATTCATGTCCCTGTTAATATATATTCCTCTAGATCTTTCAATCATCTTATTGTCCTTCAAATTCCTATGTTTTTGTTGTTAAGATTCAAGGTATCAATTATTGTCATCACATTATTTGTTATCTTTTCTATTGCATTTCTTTGCATTCATTCTTTATTAGGAATAATCCTCTAACCTAGTAATTGACATCCGCATCTAAATCAAGAATTTAGTTTCATATTCTTTTGCATTGTTGCCACTTACCACTCTTGATCACAAAGCGCACCTTTGGTATAGAAAGGTATACATTTCTCCATTCCTTCATCTCTTTATTGTCTCATCAAGAGTTATCTCACGTTGTAATATCAAGGCATTGACAGTTAAATCAGAACTTTGATTGCAATGTTTCTACAATGTTGAATATGATCAAACTTCATTTCTAACCTTCCTGAACCCTACTGATTTAACTATTCTATCTTTCCTTTCCTTGTTTTATCTCTTTTGGATAAGATTAACTTAACCTCATACTTTCTGCAAAAGTCCTATTACTGAAACACTGCACAAAAATTTCTGCTACACTAGTTTGTTTAAAGAGTAAGTAGTGTGTGAACTTAAAAGGACTATTAAAAGATCTTTATGTTAATTTGTCTTTATAATTATATGTAATGGCCTTCTAATGTGTGCATGCATTAGTGGGGCTTGATGTCACCTAGCAAAACACTAAAATAGCATTAGCAACTAAAATAAGACAACAACAATCCTCGTCCCTCCAAAGGAAGATTTCAAATCACTTCATTAGTTTGTATTACATTCAACTTGAAAAGACAACTAAGTGAAGTAAAGCAGACTCAAGAACAGTCTGGTAGCAATCGAATTAAGATGTTATGTGCCATAATGTTAAGAATAGAAACACATAGATGACGAGTATTCAACAATTCTTTGAATTACCTTTATTGAATAGATTTAGACTTATATATAGTCTCTTACAAACTAAACAGAATTGAACAGAAAAAGAAAAACTTGCAAACTATTTAACTGCAACTAGAAAAATCCGGAAATTTCAAACAAACAGTCTAAAGACTAGGGCCTACTAAAAACTTTATTCAAATATACATCTTAACTACTTTCCCTTCATTCCTTCCCTTAGACTAGTTACAACTATAACTAGTTTAATTCAAGAACTTGACAAATTCCTAATTGACTTCGAATCCTCTGAAATGTATCCACTGTGAGGGGTTTTGTCATAACATCTTCCAACTGATCTTTTGTTCCACAATAATCCAATTCAACAGCTCCTTCTCTCGTGAGATCATGGAGGAAATGAAAACGCACATCAATGTACTTGCTTCGACCATGTAGCACAAAATTTTTTGATAACTTTATTGTGGAATTGTTATCACAAAAAAATCGTAGTACACTTACTCTCTTCTAAACTTAGTTTCTCAATTATTCTCTTCATCCAAACAACTTGACTAGCACAAGCAGCTGCAGTCACGAACACTGCTTCTGTAGTTGAAAGAGTAACTATAGGTCATTTTCTTGAGGACTAGGCCACAGCTCCAGATCTCAACATAAAAACATAGCCTGATATACTTTTCCTGTCTTTTATATCTCCTGCGTAGTCATTATCTGCATATCCAATGAGATCTCCATGCCCTCCCTTCTTGTAGAAGATTCCATCTCCAATAGTTCCTTTTAAATACCTTAATATCCTCTTGGCTGTCATTAAATGCAACTCAGTCGGCTTGGCCATGTACCTGCTAATTGAGCTTACTACAAACATTAAATCAGACCTTGTAGTTGTTAAATACATCAGGCATCCTACCATTTTCTTAAACAGAGTCTCATCAACATGAACTCCATTTTCATCTTTAAAAAGCTTACAACCTGGAACAATGGGATCATGAACTGAATTGTTGTTATCCATCTTGAACCTTTTTAACACCTCCAAAGCATACTTCCTTTGACAGATATAAATCCTATTTGACTTCTGTAAAACTTCTATGCCAAGAAAAAAACCTCATTCTCCCCAAATCAGTCATATCAAACTCTCTTAACATGGAATTCTTAAACTCATCAAACATTAATTCATCATTGCCCGTAAACATTAAATCATCAACATATAAACTGATAATGAGAATCTTACCTTCTATGGTAGTTTTAATAGTGTATGCTAGCATTTTTCAAACCCTTCACTTTTGAAATGTGATTCAATTCGACTGAACCAAGCTCGTGGAGCTTGTTTTAGTCCATATAGTGCTTTCTTCAACTTGTACACCTTTCGAGGACTATTTTCCAACTCATAACCCTTCGGCTGCTCCATGTATACTTATTCGTTAAGTTCCCCATGTAAGAAGGCAAACTTGACATCGAGTTGATAGAGGGTCCACCCTTTTTGAGCTGCTAGAGCCACAATCATTCTCACTGTGTCCATTCTCACAACTGGTGCAAATACTTTTGTGTAGTCTATCCCTTGTTGTTGCACATACCCCTTTGCCACCAAACGAGATTTCAATTTATCCACTTCTCCATTCTCCTTGAGTTTGGTTTTATAAACCCACTTCACTCCAATCTTCTTTGCCCCTTTAGGAAGATCAGTGAGTTCCCATGTATTATTTCTCTCTATAGCTTTAATCTCCATGTCCATAGTTGTCCTCCATTTGTCATGCTTCACCACCTCCTCAAAATATAATAGATCTGTTGAAGCAAACATTATTGAGTTGATACTTGCATCTTCTTCTTCCGATTCTTCTGAAAGTCCTTCCCCAGTTACATAATCTCTCATCCACCTTGGAGGTCTTCTTTTTCTTTCTTCACAATTTTGAAGACTATCATTTGATTCAATTGCTTCCTCTTCTCCACTTACTACTTCCTCATTTTTTGCGTTTATTGCTTCATTATCCTCTTGATCGTTCCATTCCAAATCAACCATTATGTGTTCTTCAAAACTCTTATCCCAATTCCAATTTTTTCTTCCTCAAACACTACATCTCTACTAACTACAATCCTTTTTGTAGCTGGATCGTAGAGTCGATATGCCTTAGACTCCTCACTTACTCCTAGTAACACACAAGCACGACTCTTTGCATCTAGTTTTTATCTGCTTGCATCAGGAACATGTACATGCGCCACACATCCGAAAACTCTAAATACTCAACCGAGGGTATGTTTCCACTCCAAGCTTCTTCAGGTGTTTGATTTTTTACTGCTAATGTGGGACTCCTATTTAGAATATGTGCTCTCTAGTTCACTGCCTCCAGCCAGAAAGTCTTAAGAATCTTCCTTTCAGAGAGCATGTATCGAACCGTATGCCTTATAGTTCAATTTTTTCTTTCAGATACTCCGTTTTGCTGTGGAGTATAAGCTGTAGTCAATTATTTGTTGATGCCGTTTTTTTGTGCAGAACTCATTGAACTCAAGTGATATGAACTCCCCTCCTCAATCTATTCTTAAGCATTTAATGTATCCTCCTACTTCTTTCCCAACACAACTCTTAAAATGTTTGAACATGTTTAATGCTTCAGATTTTTCTACTAAAAAATAAGTCCATGTTTTTCTTGTGAAGTCATCAATAAAGCATATAATATATCTCTTCTTGCTATTAGATATAGGAGAGATTGGTCCACAAAGATCTGCATGAATGAGCTGGAGTGTTTTTGTGGCCCTTCAATTGCTTTTCTTTGGGATTGGATCTCCATGTTGTTTGCCAATCATGCAGTTTCACACTGTTGTTGGAGTCTTGAACGTAGGCAATCCATGTACCATCTTTTAGATTGTAGAGTTGTCAACCCCTTGTAGCTCAAGTGTCCATAACGACAATGCTATAAATGTGTCATATCCTGTATAGAGGTGTAAAGACAAGTGGACTATTGCGTCCATGATTTTGCTATCATCACAAACATTCGATTTGCTGACATCTCTATTTGTATTATAAGCCCTTTCTCTGGATGATAAATCTTGAGCATTCTATGTTTAATGAGAATTGCCAACCCTTTTTCTTGCAGTTGACCAATGCTCAAGAAATTGTTTTTTAATTCAGGTATAAAAAATACTTCACTAACAACATATGTAAAGTCACTTACTTTCAATCTTACAATGGCTTTTCCCAATACATTTATCTTTGTATCATTTCCCAGCTTTATTGTTCGCTTGAAATTCTCATTAAGATCAGAGAATAAAGTCTTGTCATCACACATATGGTTGTTGCATCCAGAGTTTAAGAACCATACATCTCCCCTCCGAGCATCATTCATTTCTACATATGACATCAACACCATCTCTTCTTCTTCTCCTATTTCAGCATAGTTGGCTTCCTTATCCCATCTTGGACATTCATATTGAAAATGTCCAAAATTGTGGCACTTAAAACATTGTGTTGTTGCTTTGTTGTAGGGTTGGCGTCTTCCTCTTCCTCTGCCTCTGTGTGCACCTCGACCCCGTCCTCTTGCACCAAATTTGTCTTCTTGACTAATTTTGAGCGCTTGCTCTTCTCCTGTATGTCGTTGGAATTTTTCTTCATGAACAATTAGAGAACTCTGTAACTCATCAATGGAGAGTTGATAGATATCTTTGGATTCCTCATTTGAGCATACAACATAATTGAACTTCTCACTTAGTGATCTGAGAATTTTTTTCCACCACTGTGACATCTTGCTTCTACTTACCGTACGTCCTCATCTTGTTTGCTACTGAAAACACTCTTGAAAAATACTCATATACTCCTTCTCTATTCTTCATCTCTAGGATTTCAAACTATTTGCGAAGAGCTTGTAAGTGTGACCTTTTGACCCTAGCACTCCCTTCAAACTTCCTCTTCATAGACTACCAAATTTGTTTGGAAGTTTTCTTCTCAAGAATAGTTTCCAAAATCATTCGACCTATCGCTTGACAGAGAAAGTTTTTCACTTTTAGATCCTTTAGTTTCAATTCTTCCAACTGCTTGCGGTCTGCTTCTGTCTACGCTGATTCACTTGCTAGTTCTTCGTAGCCAGTCTCTACCAGTCTCCATAATTTCTTAGATCGTAAGAAATTCTCCATTGACATGCTCCAGTGGTCATAGTGACCATTAAAGTGAGGAATGGATGGCTACACAAAATTCCTTTCAGTAGTAATCATATCTACTGTTGTATGAATGTCAAAGACTGCTGCTTTGATTTTATAAGGCCCAATGGGGGCTCTGATACCAGAATATTAAGAATAGAAACACACAAATGACAAGTACTCAACAACTCTTTGAATTACCTTTATTGCACTACAAGAAAAAGGTTGCTTAGAGACCAATTTTTAGCTATCAAATGAAATAGTTACTACTTGTGACCAAAATAGTCACCAAATTAGATTTTAGTTGCTAAATAACTACAAAATAGAAATAATGATTGAATTTAGTGACCAATTAAGTCAAATAATTGGTATCTAACATTAGCTACCAAGGTTTTAGTAACCTATACTATTGAATTCAATTATGCACAATAACAATCTTATGACAAAAAACCAATACAGAAAACTTATCTCTAATGATCCAAAACCAGAGTAACACATTTTTCACCAATGGAGAGCTTCAAATCTACAATCTTGATTTTTCTTGAAGAGAAACACTTGATTTTTTTCAAAGACTCAATCACTTCTCTTGAATGAACATTGTTTTTCGCACCTTAAGCTATCTCAGAAATGTAGTATATGAGTTATGTGTTTTTAAGAAAACAAGCACACTGTTTTATGAAGCAACCAATTTCAAAACTGACTTAACAGGCCTGATTCAATTGATTGAAAGCCAAACTCAATCGATTGATTTTTCTCAAAAATAGATTTTTCAACAAATTGATTTTTAAAAACAATTGATTGCAAAACCTTGTTATAGTGATTTTCGAAAATGATTAAGCCTCACTTAAAATAATTTTAAACTTTAGCCTTAGTAGATCTTTAAAATTCATTCCAAAGGTTGTATATCTTTAAAATTCATTCCAAAGGTTCAAAATGCTTGCTCATAGTCCACGGATCACACTCCATAAATCACACTCACACACAAAGTCTAAGTCTAGACCAACACCAAATGATTTTTATTCTTGATCCAAGTTGACTTTATCAAATCACAAAGTAACTTTAGTGCTATTACAAAGGTATCCTGAAATAAATCCTTATCTCTTTAGTACAATGAAATCTGTAAGAAACTGTTTTGGTTGAAATACAAGAAGGGGCGGGGGTGAATTGGATTTCAAAATCTTTTTCGAAACTATTTAATCTTTTAAGAAAATGCAAGTCAGTTTGATAGACTGGATCTTTATTAACTTTACTGAACAGTGCAATAGAATGAATCAGTAAACATAACTCAATCAAGTCACAGCACAATGCAACAAACCAAACAGTTTTATCAGAATTCAAATACTTTAGATAGACTTGATTCAAATGTAACTGCGGAAGCGATCTTATTAAAAACACTGAAACTGAAAGAAGTTAACAGCACAGAATGAACTGGTCAGATCAATCCAGTTAACAGTTTTAATTATTAAGAACCAATCACAAATTAAAATTCTTTTTATAAAAGAAACAATTATTAAAAACTGATTAAGTCCTAAATCAATAGAGTTCAATTATTGATTCTAAAAACAGTTTATAGCACACAATGAAACAATCAATTGTATCAGTGATCAAGATAGAGAAAGAAGATTCAAGAATACAAAGATTTTTATCCTGGTTCACCCAATAAAACGGGCTATGTCCAGTCCCTTACTCCACAGTAAGGATTTCACTAAAAATGATCAAACTGATCAAGTTTACAACACTTGCTCACAACAAGAACACATTGCTCCCCGCAGCAAACCGCTGTTGAACCTTCAACAGACCAAGAAACCACACAACGTCCACTGTGTGTTTCAAGAACACCTTTGCTGAAACCTACAGCAAGTCACAGTTATACATAATCCACTATATAACCTGGAAACGCCTTACTGCTCCCCGCAGCAAACCACTGCTGAACCTACAGCAGACCAAGAAACCACACAGAACTCATTGTGTGTTTCAAGAACACCCTTGTTGAAACCTACAACAACTCAGTTATACAGAATTCATTGTATAACCAAGAAACGCCTCACACTGCTCTCCACAGCAGGCAAACCACCAGTACAGACTCACTGTACAATGAATTACACTCCAGTAATTCAAGAACACAGTAGCAGTTTTAATACAATTGAAAGATTTACACAGAAATCAACTAACAAAAGCAACTCTATACAACAGATCAGAAATATAAGAGGAAACAGGTATAGAGTGCTTAGGCTGAGGTCAGATCAATGATGTAGAAATGTGCAGTCAGTTTCAAAGCTCCAGCAGAATGCAGAAATTCAGTTCTTGATGAATTCTTTGAAAACTTCAAATTTATCTTCATCTCAAAAAGTGTGGCAACGTTTTCTCTTGCTTGTAAAATCTTAACTCAATCAGAGTAGTATGTTCAAAAATTCTCTCTTCTATTCTTTTGAAAACGCACCAACTATATAAACAGCTGTAGTGACAACAGTCAAACTTTAGTCGATTGATTTGACACTCAGTCAACTAAATTTTAAAAGACAGTTAAAATGGTTTATCAAAATTTGAAATCTGATTTTAATGATTTTTTAAAAACCTTGCTAAAGCCAATTTTCACAGTGGAGCTTATCAATGATCAACACATTTATCATCACCGTTTTTAACCTCGATCTGGACACACCAACACCACCTAAAGCTTAGATCCAAAAACTTCAATCTTCATGCAAACTCCATACATCTTCACTTGAAAGCACTTGGTCTTGACTTGGTCAACTTGACTGGTTTCTTCAAATTAACTCAGCAACTTTAGTTGTAATTGATTTGGCTTCATCAAATCAATATAACATCTCCTGGTGGTAACAAGTGGTAACAAATCCTTATCTCTTTAGTCCAATTTGACCTTTTTCGTGTGTAGTTTGTTTGAAAAACTTTGGATATATTATTTTTCTAACACACAATGCTATAAGAGCTTAAATAATTACAACCCTAGGAATTTGTCATCATACACTAGGTTTGTCTCTAAAATAAGAATTGGCTACAGTTTTATCAGCAACTAAACACTATCCGTGTCATATCATGCTGGGTTACAGCTTCACGTGAAAAGAAATTACAAAAATAAGCGAAACGGGCAACACTCATTAAACATTTTGATGGTAAAATAAACCCCCATTCTCCGCAAATTAAGATGAAAAAATGCATGCCCAAAACAAAATACACTTACAACACCCAACCACTTAACAAAAGGTCAAATAGGATGCACCCTTATGATTTATGAACATGGTGGTGTTGCTAACCTTGCGGTTCTGGACATGCTACGAGATTTTAAATACCATGTCTCTTCTCCTGGTGAAGATTATCGACAATAGCAATTGTTAGAATGTAGAGTTTTTGTGCAAACATCACGCATTTTAATAAAGAAAGAAAAAAGGACTGTTAACCGTCTTATATTACAATATCAACACACTTAAGAGTTCAAAACATGAGCTTCATGAGCATGCAGTTAATCAGTTCAATTTTCCAACCAATTTTTGGCCAGTAGTTAACAATATTGTGATTGGCCTTTTAGCTGTACAACGTTGATATTACAAATACAGAAATTTGATTCAAGCTACATATGAAGAAACAAAAAAAGATTCCATGCTTCAAAATTCCTTAGCTCTTTGCCTCAATTGATCAAGTTCCAACTCAATCTCAGAGTCTCGAAATGGATTTCCAGTGTTGGTGCTAGTGGTGCCACTTCTTCCAGGAGGAAGATCACCTTTCTGCTTGAAGCAAATAGTCAAACAATTTAATGAAAAATATGATAAGCAGCACCTAGGTAGTGTAGTACAAATTTCCTCTCCGTCAAATTTTACTTTAACAAAATACAATGCGTTAGGAAAAAGAAAAAAGTAATTCCTGGCCTTTCACAGGTTTACCAACTTCTAGTCACAGAACCGCGAAAACAACTTGCAAGACAGTTAATTAAATTCTCGTTGCATTATACCCAGACATAAAAACTATTTCCTATTTGAAGCTTACCTTTGAACCACCAGATAATTCTTTCTTCAAATTTGCAAGGTCATCATCAACTGATGAGCTCTCAAGCAATGCAAACTGCAAAAAGCAATAATTAATAGCTCGAGGAGAACGAAACCCAGGAATTTCACAAACAATAATGATGGTGAAATTGAACATGCCTCCCTTAAGGTTTCTAATTGAGTGACTCTCCCATCTTTTCTAGTTTTAAAATTGACATTCCTCAATAATTTTAATAAAATAACATTCACATCTCTAGTTTCTAAATAAATATTCACCTCTCTCATGCTTTTAATAAAATAACATCCATCTTCCCTATATTTTTAATAAAATGACACTTCCCTTATTTTATTTTAAAATATCATACTAAAAAAATTAAATAAAAAAATTAAGAAAATTAAAAATTAAAGTTTTAAAATATAAAAATTAAAGAAGTTTTATAAAGAATTTTTTTAAAAAAGCTATTATAAAAATAAAGGGAGGTGAGTTACTGTATAAAAAACATAATAGAAGTGAGAATCATTTATTCCAAAATATGAGAGAGGTTAATGTCTATTTAAAACTATAGAGATTGTAAATGTCATTTTATTAAAAAGATAAAAGAGATGAGTGGCTGTTTTAGAACTAAAAAAAGGATGTGAGTGTCATTTAGTAACCTTATAGGAGGTAAGTAAAATTTCCACATTATGAAATGAAATGTAATGAAGGAATATATTTTACAATCTGTCATTCCAAACTCCCCAACTTTAATCCTCCATAAATTACTCAATGGAGATAAGTGCAATTTCCTCGTAATGTAATGAAGGAATAAGTTTCACACCACACCATTTGACACAAAATGCTTGAATCCTACCAGTCTCTGCTTTGTTTTTTTCTCTTTAATAAATCTTTTATGTGCCACAAATGATTGGGGAACTTAGGGGTATCAACCTTGTTGGGATCTCTTTCTTTCAGTGATATCAAACACGTCATATATATATATATATATATATATATATATATATATATATATATATATATATATATATATATATATATATTTATATATTATTTTTCATTA
>Ga0099824_1006828_pt1 | contig 15485 bp, 6 predicted proteins | sample SiratrowhiteBW_FD_76837 | JGI IMG/M metagenome (GOLD analysis project Ga0099824, IMG submission 76837) | Root nodule microbial communities of legume samples collected from California, USA - Siratro white BW | ecosystem: Host-associated > Plants > Roots > Nodule | place: USA: California...
AATTGAGATGCACTTGTGTCAATATCCTTGGTAGAGCATTGAGACATTATGGTTTCACCAAGGCTTAATATTATTCCAGCTGAAAGATTAAAATTATTGTTAGACTGTTAGTGCTGGCAATTGTTTTGTTGTTTTACAGATTTCTCCATTTGATATCATATTGAAATAGCAAACAAGGTTTTGAAAACTGTTCACAATTGCAATTTTGACCAAATTGTAAGGGTTTTGGGCTGATTGAAACCAGACCATGATATGCCGTCAATTATGATCTTATGACTGCATGTCTCTGTATTTTCTTGCAATATCAAGGAACATGACAAAACCACAACAAGGACTGTAGTTTAAAATCTTTGAAACAACTGCATGATTACTTAAATTAGAATTTGACTCTAATTATGGAATCAAATTACTTACAAAAGGAAAAAACATACTTTCATATCACTTTTAGTCATTATACTTTCAGTCAAACATGTTCAAAGTCTTCATACTTTCACATTAATGAATTTGTCCCTCAAAGTCCAAAAACATGATAAAGAAGGACTAAATTCATATGTTTATAAAGTTTGATGATCAAATTTAACACTATGAAAGTACAAGGATATAACAATGTTTGACTGAAAATTCAGGAACTAAAGATATATTTTTTTTGATTTTTTTATAAAAATATAATGCATCCAAAAACCTAAGTCTGGCAACTTCTAAGTTCTATCAAGATGAGACACAAAAATAACAAGAAAAAATATTCTAACTGTCTGCATAGATATTATAAATTCACCAGCCATCAAGCATGAAAGCAGAAGGAAATCTCTTCTCCTTTTCTTTCACTCTTCTATTTTCTTATAAATTCCTGAGACATTTTGAATCAATTAGCTATCATGTCTCATTGTCCAACATTTAAAGTGGTCTCAAAGGGACATTCCACAAGTCAGATAGCAAATAAATAAAAGAGAAATGTTCACACAACAAAACACAGCCACAACAAACATTAAGATAAATTATCGAAAGAAAAATATTAAAATAATGTATCTTTCAAAGGAAATAAGATAGAAGAAAGCAACTAGGCCATAAAAATGAAAATGATAAGAAATTCACTGCACAGATATGAAGTTCCGGTGTAGAAAGCACAGTACAATAGAAGATAGAAGTAAACATGACAGCTGTCAACCGCATGCAATCATTTCTGAATTCTCAATGGGAAATGCAGGATTTAAAAAATACCGCTTGACTCGAGATGAGAGGAACTAATAGAAACGCAGAGAGAGAGAGAGAGGGGACTGTTATTGCTGTTGTTCTTCTTCTTCACATTCACCAAATTGACAGAATAAAGATCAACAAGAACAAAATTGAAGATGAAAAGTGATGATATTGGAGGGAGGGAGAACCAAAAAATGTGCTAATCACAAATTAGGGTTTTGCGCTGGGACGTGTGTAGGGCGTGTTATGAACAACTGCCATTACCGATCAAGTCTAGACAGACAGCCTCAGATGACCTCACAGTACTTATTAAGAACACACTGAACCTCGGACACTACATGCATCCTCATCTATACATACATACATATACATATAAATATATAGAGAGAGAGATACATAAACTATAAAAGTAAATTACAAATATGTTTATATAATTATAATTATAGATTATACATCGACAAATTCTACCAAATATATTATTGTGGAGATTAAAAAAACTTATACTTTTTATAGCATAGACACTAGGGAAACCATTTAATGTTGCTTCTTATGAAAAGGTGTTAGGTTGACAACATTCCTCAGTGTCATGTGCATCTTATTAGAAAAAAGTTGCTTGTAATATAATGAAGTTTTTTATGATGGAAGAAGACCTAGGGACTAAATTTAGATTTTATATTGAATATATAATTAAGTACTTTAAAATAACTCTATAATTAAAAAATGAAGGAAATAATATTTGTAAGTGTAAGTTTTTAATTGCTTAGGATGAATTTTCTTAGAATGGAAATTAATCATGTAGAATTAAGTAATTTGGAACAACTTTGTAAGTAAAAAGGGAAGAAAATAAGATTAGTAGTGTAAGATATCAATTGAGTACTATATACAAAATATTAGGAGTATTGATGTAATTAAGATGGTTTGTGAAATAAAATTAACAGAGAGACACCTTGTCAATGATTTTTCACTACTACCTTATTGTTTTACAGTGAAATTTAGACTTTGTTACAGTAAATAAGAAAAAAGAGCAATAAAATTTTTGTTCTGTGTAGGATGTCATATATTTTGGAAAAGTATTATAATAAAACATTTGATTAAGTTTTTTTTTTTTTTCACAGTAAAGAGTATGTTTGCTAAAATGTATCTATAAATAAATTTTGAAAGTTATATTATAAATATTTATTCAAACATATGTGTAAAAATTAGTTTCAAGATTTACGTTAAAAATATTTATCTAAATAATATATTTTCTCATAAAAATTCAACATCTTTTAGTTCATTAAAAAATAATTGATAATCCTGTATGAGAATACAACTTTAAGTATAAGAATAATAACTTCAAATGACATAAACTTGAAAATCACATACCATAGGTTAATATTAAGTAATAGATAGTTTCGTTATAATTAATAAAATATTATAAAAATAATTATGTACGGAAAGATTACATCATTAAAGTGAGATAAAAGTCTTTATATTATCAGATCATTTTGGTCTTTTGGTCTATTGAACTAAGGAACTTAAATAAATCATATAAAACATGTCTCACATAAAACATGTTTTATTGAAAAATTATGTCAGTAAAAAAGTAATTCTTACTAAATGATGAATACAATTGATATTTAGGAAATGATAAGAGGTTTTTTAATTTTCAAGGACGTGATTCAACTAAAGATTTTACAGATTTGGAATGTAATATGACAAAGATTTTATAATAATATTCAATTACACGTAATTACTTTTATATCAAGAAAAAGATGTATTTCAAATTATTATTCAGCTTAAATGAAGAAAGTCTATTATGTTTTAAAACTTTCAATGACAATGAATCTGGAATATAGTAAGTCAATGATGAAAACAAATATGTGACAAAAGAAAAAGAGAGAGATTTTAATTAGATGTAACCAAAATGTTTTTTATTTATGATTTAAGAAGTTAAAAACTGGTATCAATTTTTACAGTTCAAATGACAAAATTTTTAACAATGTATATATATATATATATGGATTAGTGTTTTCTAGATATGGAAATTGGTGACTTTCTAAAGAGGTAGACAATTTTACGAGTTATGTTATTTTCTAAAGATTGATGTATGACTCTCCTACATAACTTAATATTAGACAGGTGACTTTTTATGAATAAAGATAATTCTATGAGTTATGTTATGTGTATGATCTTCGTATATAATAATGTTTATTTTAACATGCACTAACCAATATGGACAATTTGTTTTTTTTTTTTCATTGTCTATTAGACAAAACTCTCATCAACACTATATCTTTTACTATATTTGTTTGGTGTTTAAAAACTACATTATTAATTATCTATTTGTTGTAATCCCACTCCCTTACCATAAAAAAAAAAAAAAAAAAAAAATAGTTTTCTCTCTCTCCTACTTTTCATGTTTCTTTATTCTTTGATTTTACTTTTCATACTTAATTTATTTCAAGTCCCGTAGTAGTTGAGAATCTTAGGACTATTTCTAATTGATCAGAATCTCAATCAGAGTGAATTTTTATTTATTCTAAAGATCCTTTGTTCTTTATTCTTTCGTTAAGTTTTTGTCATCGATATTGATGGAAACAATTGAGAAAAGTGTTCCTCTCAACTTGTTTAAGGTTATACTACTAAAAGTTAGTGTTATTTGCATAACTTGTTTTAGATCCCTACAGTTGGACTGATGTTGTTGTCTGATTGGAATAATTGATAGGAGATCATTGTCTGAGATAAGGAGAGTTAGTTTTGACCCCAAATAGAACTTTGTGTTAGAATATTTAGATGTGTGGATGACGTGGTCACTAATTTTAAAGCTTCTTTCCAGGAATTCTTTTTGCCATGAACCTGAATTATTTTGATTGGGAGATGTGTTTGATGAATTTGGTGGATATATGTTGTTATTATGTTAAATAAGTTTTTGGATGATATTTGATGATTTAATTATTGCATACTATTATTTGTGGATTGAATGAGTATTGATGTGAATGATTAAATGATGAAGTTGATATCATAAATTTGAGATAATGTATGAGTTATGCTTGTTTGAATACATTAAGTATAACATACATATGCTTAACAGGCTTAAGAGAGGTCCTCAAGCTTCATTAATGATCTAAGTCACATAGACTAAGATATCAAGTGGTGAAAAAAAGGAATACCATATCAGGTGGTGCGATACTTTGTTTTTATGTAGTACTTTGAACCTTAAATAATAGTTGGTAGCAGACAAAAGTTAGTTTAATTGATAAATCATTTTCTAATAGTCTTGCTTAAGTGGGAGAATCTTGCTCAAGCGAATTTTGCAGAAAAGTTTACTCTGCAAGTCTCGTTTGAGTTTTGTAAACAAAATAGGATGTTCTCTGAAGCATTTTTCGTTGAAGTGAGTAAATTTTCGCTCAAGTGAACAAAGGTAAGGATATTTTCGCTCAAGCGAAAATAACACTGGAACTAGATTGTTGTCTAAATCATTTTCGCTCAAGCAAAAATATTCTCACTCAAACTAATAATTTTCTTTTCTTCTCTTCTTCATTTATTCTTTCATTTTTTTCTTTATTTTTTATATATTAAATGCTTTATGGTTAGAAATTATATTTTATTTATCTATAAAAAATAATAACAAATGTTATAGAAATTTTTAGACTTGTTACATTTGTCATAGTAGTGTTTGACCTGTGTTAAAAAAATAATAGAAATTGTCTTTACTAATATTAAAATTTGTCTACAAGGAATAAAAAGAGGAGAAAGATAATCTAAAAGAAAATATGAAGGATGAGCTTAAAAAAAACTTACATTTAAATTTTGGATGCTAATACGAGAAAAATGCTCTTAAAAGGATCTAGGAGAAATTTGAATCCTTGTAAGTACGTTTAGGCACTATAATATAAAATTAAAATATAAAAGATGATAATTAAAATAATAAAAATATATTTACTTAAATCTTATATGAATAATGTGATTATAATAAGATGAATTCAAAAGGAATATGTGTGGTTGTTTTATAATCTAACACCTCCCTTATCATAAAGAGAATGTATATAATATTTAAATTAATATTATCACATACATTTGGTAAAAACAAACTAATCACTCTCTATCAATTCTTAGAACTATGGATAGTTTTTATTTTTAAAATAGACTATATTTAAACATGAGATATACTATTACATCGTAGAAAATTCTCATGTTTGAAAATATGTGTTTTAAATTATTATCATTATCATAGTTTGAAAATTATATTTACAATTTCAAACATAAAAAACATTATCATATATTATTCTTTTTAACATTTATTGTAACAGTAGACTTTTTAATAGTTAACATTTATCTATATGATTTAAAAATTTAAAATTATCATTTTAAAGAATTTGTTAGGTTGAGAACTTTTTTTTTTCAAATACCAATTCATACTTCTTAAAAAAAAAGTTTTATCTAACAGTGAGTATTTATTCTCAGTCAAAATTATAGTGATGATTTTTAATTATTAATAATTAAAAAAACACAAAAATCACAATTTTTTCTTCTTCTATATTATCATAAGAATACTCTCTCTTCACTAAGAAAAGCCAATGGAAAATTTTACTGGAGAAGTACCTTATTGAATAACTGTTATCAGTGGAGCCTCCCTGCACCCTGGGGCTTGTAGCTAGCACTTGTGAGAGTGCAGGCCACAGATCAGAAACAACTATTCAATCAATTCAGAGATTAAGAAGAAATGATGTTCCCGCAATTCGGAGCGACGGCGGAATCTCTGAGCAAGGCTTCCACGGCTGTGTTCCGGATCGGCACCGATGCTCATCTCTACGACGATCCCGAGGACGTCAATATCGCTCCTCTCCTCGACAGCAAGTTCGATTCGGAGAAGTGCGAAGCTCTCAAGCGCCTCCTCGCTCTCATCGCTCAAGGCTTCGACGTCTCCAATTTCTTCCCTCAGGTACCCTAAGCCTCCTCAACCATTGTCTAAATGATATATAACGCGAATTTCGGTTCCTTTCACCTTTTCTTCTAAAGAGATTTTGCATTTGGACAGATTGCGCATGGTAGTTTTTTCAATTTACATGATTAGGAATTCGAGTTGTTTTATGTTCCTCGCATTGATTCAACTACGAATGCAGGTTGTTAAAAATGTTGCGTCTCAGTCCTTGGAAGTGAAGAAGCTGGTCTACTTGTACCTCTTGCATTATGCTGAAAAGTGAGTGTCTGGATTTAGTTTATAACTCTTTAGATTTGTGTAGAGCGACTTGAAAAACAAGCGCGGCTAGTTGATTAGATGTATTTTTGTTCATACATTTGTAATCATGATTTAGGTTTGAATGTGCTAGAATTATGCCTTTGGAAGTTAATTTACACTGTTGTTTGATGGTAGTTTGTGTGGTCTTAAACTTTGTCAAGGAGAGATGTTGTTTACTTAGTATTTTTGTTCCTTCCTTCTATTCAGGCGTCCGAATGAGGCATTGTTGTCGATTAATTACTTTCAGAAGGATCTTGGGGACACAAATCCATTGGTGAGGGCATGGGCACTTCGGGCCATGGCTGGAATCCGCCTTCATGTAATTGCACCACTTGTTCTTGTTGCTGTCCAGAAATGTGCGAGAGATCCTTCTGTGTATGTTAGAAAATGTGCTGCTAATGCTCTTCCCAAGCTTCATGATTTGCGGATGGAGGAACATGCGTCCGCAATTGAAGAGGTCTGGTTAATGTTGTGCTGTTTATTAAAGTTATTGATATATGACTTCAACTGACATAGATGACATAATAATGTTGGAGTGAGTAAGGTGATGTTTCCATCAGGGTTTATGTTATTAACCTTATAAATTAAGTAACAACAACTAGATGACATTAGAAACAAATCAAAAATAACTATTATTAATTCAAACGAAGACAAGTCAAGGTGACTTTGTTCCTGATTCCCTCATACACCTATCTTTGTGCACCCTAATCCATATTTATATCCTATAGTTTATTCTTAGTTTATTCTGTTGCTGCTGTGACAGGAAATAATAATTGTTCTTAGAATATCCCTGGCTATATTAACTATTAGCTAATGGAGTTACTTCCCCATCTTTCCCGTACAAACCTTCTAGACTATCTGTACAAACCTTCAAGGCTCTCTCACGTCAATGATTCCTGTTACTAACGTTTTCTCTGTCTGGAAGATCAACCTTATTAGGATTGAGATGAGGAATTGCTCTTCCATAAACTTGGTCCTGTACTGTGTGGTCTAATTTTTAAATAATGCCCAATCACTTTTCTGAATGCTAAATGGTCTGCATTCTGAATGCCATATTTATTGTGTTGACAAGTGCCGCACCACTACATAATGAATGAATGGCTAGTTCATTCCCTACCTTTTGTACGTCCTTTAAATCCCTGCATGTTCTCCCATGGGAGGGGTGGGAATTCAGCCAGTAATTTGGGAATCTAAGCAGAAGAGGCGGAGAACCACCTTTGCTAGAGGATCTTGTTTTGTAGATAACTTCAAACCATATCCCATTGACATGCCAACCAATTTTACTGATTTTGAGTTGTTGTAATCTGTTGCTCCAGCCAGTGTCTCTGAGGCTCTTTTGGTCCGGTACTAACAATTTTGTTAGACTTCATTTGAAATAAAAATTATTGAAAGATAGTTTTGTGTCAGATACGTGATTTGTGTCAGTACATAAATTTTGATCCTTATGCTGCAGATTGTTGGACTACTTTTAAATGACCATTCCCCAGGAGTTGTTGGAGCTGCTGCATTTGCATTTACTTCTGTTTGCCCTAACAATTTTTCTTTGATCGGAAGAAATTATAGACGATTGTGTGAGATTCTTCCTGATGTGGAAGAGTGGGGTCAAATAATTCTAATCGGGATCCTTCTGCGGTATGTGATAGCAAAGTATGGGCTTGTCAAAGAATCTGTCATGTTTTCTTTGTCTAGTAAAGATGTTGGCAATTCAGAGGAAGATGAATCCCATATTCCTTCAAAAGAAGATTCGAGTTTTGCAACTGATAAGACTGTATCTGAATTAGCGAAAATGATCTTCCAATGTTACATTGAAGGGCCAGATGAGTACTTATCACGCTCAAGTTCTACAAAAGCGGTTGCTCCTAAATTAGATGCATCGCACTATACATCTTGCAGCAATGATGTTGTGAAGATCCTGCTGCAGTCTACATCACCATTGCTATGGAGTAATAACAGTGCAGTTGTTCTTGCAGCTGCTAGTGTGCACTGGATAATGGCTTCTAAGGAGCAGATCAAAAGAATTGTTAAACCGCTCTTGTTTGTGCTGCGATCATCGTCTGCCTCAAGATATGTGGTATGCAACATTCCTTGAATCTGTTGTTAGTTTGTTTATCATGTTTTGTTTTTGCTCCTCTACATGGTCTGTTACTTTCATTTGTTTGTTATTTGATATACTTTCATAAATTATACATGAAATCTTCTTTTGAGGACCTTGTGTAAATGTGTACTATTTCTTATTACTTCTTCTATTGATTTGTTATCAAATCACGTTTCTATTTTCCACGTTCTTGATTATATTATGTTACCGATCGACCATGTGACTCATGAAAATGTTAAATGAGTTTAGTTAGAAACTGTTAAATGAGTCTAGTTAGAAGCTGATTACATTTTGATGGTTCCAAGAGTCACTCCACTACTTTGATAATTTGCCCAATTTCTTCTAGCTAGGTTGACACCCCAATATCTATATAGGTGGTGTGAGTATGAAGTTAGAACTTTTCATGAGCCCTAGAACTATACTTTTAGCAGGCCAAGTTAATGGCCTTCCTTTAAATGCTTGATGTAATTATTATTATTATTAGTATATACACAGATGGCATTGTTGTCATGTTTTAGGAATTGTTGATTTCACTTGTACTCAAAGGAAATTTTCAGTTGTGATGAGTGGTGACAGTTGTCAATATATGTAATGTTTGATTGGTGGTACATTCATTTAATTTTCGAAGTATAGATGCAGTTAGTAATTTCTTTACATAATGTAATGACAGATAGTGCTGTAGCTTCACGGTGTTAGAATTTTGCAAGGTTTTTGTTTTTATGCCGATTCTTTTGAGAGGTGACTGGGTTTGATTGTTCTTGGGAGATAACTTGGTTGCTTTTACCATTTAAAATGTTGGAAAGTATCTCTTTGTTCAATAATAAAATTTTATTTATATATAAATTGATTATTAGGAGCTATAGGGTACACAGAACACATAATTAGATCAAGAAAACATTCATTCTCAATTTCTTTTATAATTAACTTCAGCATTAATTATTGTCTGTTCTTTGACTTCTGTAGGTATTGTGCAATATGCAAGTGTTTGCTAAAGCTATCCCATCTCTCTTTGCTCCACACTATCAAGATTTTTTCATATGCTCTTCAGATTCCTATCAGATAAAGGCATTGAAGCTGGATATACTTTCTTCTATTGCTACGGATACATCCATTTCTTTCATTTATAAAGAGTTTCAGGTATTTCACATAGATATGTATTCTTTGTCAAGATAAGTTATGCAGACATCCACACTCACCGGCTCATAGGGTTCATTAATTTTTATGACCTTTTTGCCGTTAACTCTTCACTATGATATTTAAATCATGCTGTTTGGTGACACTCTTCTTAGTGTGTTGCTAGGATTATATCAGAGATCCGGATAGGAGATTTGCTGCTGACACTGTTGCTGCCATTGGTCTATGTGCTCAGCGACTTCCTAACACTGCAGCTTTGTGCTTGGAAGGATTGTTGACTCTGGTTAGACAAGGTGTGCGATATGGTTGTTTAGTCTATTTACTGATGAAATATATCACGTTTCTTGTTTAATATCCATATTTGCAGAATTTTTTTGTGGTGAAATTAGATCCTTGGATGGAGAAGAGGGTGTGCTAATTCAGGCAATTATATCCATCAAATCAATTATAAAATTAGAACCATCCAGTTATGAGAAGGTATTGTTCTTACAAAATCATCTCCCATAGCACTGTTATTCCTTTTTTTATTATTATATTGAGTTAAAACTTGCTTCAAGATACAATATGGAGTATATCTTTTATGTGGGATTTCAATTTTGAGTTCGTAGCACTTGCAATCTTTTGGTACATTGCTTGTTCACTCATGACTGAAACCTCTACTTTGCATTTTGAAAGGTTATAATTCAGTTAGTCCGTAGCTTGGATAAAATTAAGGTTCCTGCTGCCCGTGCAATGATTATTTGGATGTTGGGGAAGTATTGCTCTTTGGGTGAGATAGTTCCAAGGATGTTGAGTACAGTACTTAAGTATCTTGCCCAATGTTTTACTTCAGAAGCATTGGAAGCTAAGCTTCAGATTCTTAATACAACTGCAAAGGTATATCATCAACTTATTTTTATACTATTATATGAAACAGACTGTTTTTTTTTTTTTTTTTTTTTAAAATTTTTTTAATCGTTTTTTTTTTTTTTTTTTTTTAAAATTTGTTGTGCCATAGTTTAAATTTTTGTTAAATTTATTAATTTTGGAAATTTTTTTTTTTTCTTTTTATTTTTTTATTATTATAAAAAACAGTATGTTTTTTTTTTTTTTTTTTTTTAAAATATTGTTAATCGGTTGATTAATTTGTTAATTGGACAATGTGATGGGCCATAGCTTAGAATCTAGTCACAGTTATGAATGTCGGAAATCCTTCTTGTTACCTATCATATATAGAGCATAGCAAACTTGTCCTTAACAAAGGCCCCTCTAAGACAGACTTAAGTAAGAGTATAAATCTGATTGCTTCTTTTTGAATAATGACAGCCTTTTAAAGACCGCTAATAATACTGAGGAAAGAAATATTGAATTTTATAGGACCATATAATGACTGATTTAGAACTCAGGACCTTACTCTTTTCTTTTTTTCTTTTTTTTTTTTTTTTCTGAAGACAAAAGGTAAGAAAGAGTTCCATTGAAAGTGACAAGTTTATGATTTAAATGTCTTTTGGTGACAGATCTTATTGTGCATCAAGGGGGAAGATATTTTGACTGTGAGAAAAATTTGGAGTTATGTAATCGAACTGGCTGAGTGTGACCTTAATTATGATATTCGTGATCGTTCACGTTTCTTAAAGAAAATCCTCTCTAGTAATTTGGAGTGTCAACATGGGGAAGAAGCAAATGGTGAATCAGAAAAAAATAAACAGTCTAATATACTTGCAGAATGCATATTTGGTGGAGAGACAAAAGGCATGAGTGTTCCATCTGAACCCATTGATTGCCGATTTTATCTCCCAGGGTCACTTTCTCAGTTGGTATTCCATGCTGCTCCAGGATATGAGCCTCTCCCAAAACCTTGTAGCCTGCCATACACCGATCTTGATCAGTATGATGGAGCTGCTAAGAGTGATTCAGATGAGGATGATACTGGCACATCTGGGCCTTTGGATGAGGAAAGTGCTTCAGATTATAGTTCTGAACAGTCTATTACTGCTTCAGACAACATCAGTGGCAGTGATGAATCTGTTTCTGGCAATGAAGTTGAAGATAATGCTGATCCATTGATTCAGATTTCAGAAAAGGGCAATGTCTGCGAAAATCAGAATGTTGGGGCTACCTCTGGTACAGAGGGTTTTCAGGACTTGATGTCAACTAAGTCTCTTGAGTCTTGGTTAGATGAACCAACCAGGTCATCTAAAGGAAGTGAGATAGACCAAAGCCGAGTTCGTAGATCTTCAGCACGAATAACCATTGGAAATATTGGAAGCCGAGTTAAACCCAAATGCTACACTCTCTTAGACCCTGCAAATGGAAATGGGTTAAAGGTGAATTATTCATTTTCATCTGATACTTCTACCATATCCTCTCACCTTGTATGTTTGGAAGTATTATTCGAAAATTGTTCTGCGGAGCCCATTCTTGATATAGTCTTAATAGATGAAGATTATAGCAAAAGTTCTGATTCCACTGATCAAATATCATCACCAACTGAAAAGTAAGTTTTGATCTTTTCTGATTTTGTGTGGTGATTGTCTTCATTTTTCATGTTTTATAATTTGGATTTTATAACTTATTTTGTGTTATTGATGTGTTCTAAGAACATACATGTTTTTTAACTGGGTTCCATAAATCAGTACCTATCACTTTAAGGTGATAATTTGATTTTAGATTACATTGTGTAAATTTTGGTATATGAACTGGCTAATTTACCCATGTGAAATCTTTACATGCTAGCTTCAAAGTGCTTAATGCAGACTACTTTTATGTCTCTGTTGCAGTACCTTGAAATTTCATGTCGATAAACCTGCACCAGTTTCCATGGAGGAGATCCCTTCTCTGGAGCCTGGTCAGACAGCAAACCGGATGCTACTAGTTCGTTTCCATCACCACCTTTTGCCTCTGAAACTGGCTTTATTTTGCAATGACAAGAAATTCACTGTCAAGTTAAAGCCTGACATAGGATACTTTGTAAAACCACTTCCCATTGGTATTGAAGATTTCAGAGATAAGGAATCTCATCTTCCAGGGATGTTTGAATATGTGAGGAGGTATGGCTGTCATTTGTTGTTTGTTGGGTATATGTGTTCATGTGCCTTGTAATTATAGGAAAACTTATGGTTCATCGTATTATCGAAGACAATAGCCCTTTGGATTTTATTAATTATTTTGAAAACTAAATACTATAATAGAGGGTTAGGTATCGGTCAAATTCTAATGAAATGCCATCCATATGCAAGTTGAGAGTGTGAGGGAGAAAACTGAAAACTTGAACTCTGAAGAAATGGAAGCTTCTTATGAATAATAGGGGGGAATTGAGTGAATTTAAATTTAATTTAAATTATTTTGGTCTTTTGACCATATATTTAGTAATTTGGCCTTTTCGGCATGTCAAAAATAAAGGAGGCTTAAATTTTGAACGGTATGAATATTACTTACTCAGGCTCTTTTGTTTTATTTCTGTATCCTTTAGGGGCATTCTTGGGAAAGCATCTCTAAAATGTAATGATTCAGTATATCCCGCATGTCGATTTTTACTGTTAGAATCTAGAATAATTAGGCGCCCATTTGGTTAATGAACATGTTTTGTTTTCATCAATTTTTACGATGCATAGATGTCTTGTTTCTTTGTACAAATATTTGAAAGCAAGAAACAAAGTGAAAACAATGTGACAATTTTGTAATTATTATGGAAAATAGAAATACATTTCGACAAAGCACATAAACCCCCCCTTGTAGTTTTACTACATGGCTATGAAGATAGCCTATCTTAGCATTTTACCCAACTGGTTTTCACAATTTTTTTTTTAAAATGACGTTAAGATCTATAATTGTCAAACAAAATTATCTTTGCAAGTGTTTGCTAGCTTCAGAATAATAAATATCTGGCGCAGGCAATTCTTGTCGGATAAAGTAATGCTGCATCTTGATTTGAATAGAAACTGTTTAGAGATGGGCACTGGAATTGCCTTGGTAACTTAAATGACGCAGGAAACAGAATCTATTTTGTGCATTAATCATCACTTGTATTATATCTGTTAATTATGAGCTTTTATGTTCCGTGCACCTTCAGACATTTTCTCCCCTTTATTTTTCCCTGTTTCATTCTTGGGACAAGATTTTTTCTTTCTTTCTCGTTTCATCGTTGTCTAAATTTGATTTTCTTGCATAATTTGCATACAGTTGCACGTTTACTGATCACATTCTCGAGCTGAACAAGGGAAGCAACTCTTTGACAGAGGACAAATTCATTGTGATCTGTGAAACGTTGGCACTGAAGATGCTGAGCAATGCAAACCTTTCTCTTGTATCTGTGGATATGCCGGTTGCTACCAATCTTGACGATGCATCTGGTTTGTGTTTGCGTTTCAGCTGTGAGATCTTGAGCAATTCCATGCCATGCTTAATCACAGTTACTGTTGAAGGTAAATGCTGCGACCCATTAATTGTGTCTGTAAAAGTTAACTGTGAAGAGACCGTATTTGGCTTAAATTTCTTAAATAGGGTTGTCAATTTCTTAGTTGAGCCTTCTGGTACCCACTTGTAAGATTTGGTATCGGATAGAAATTTACTCATTGGTTTGTGGGTAAGTAGGTATCTTTGAAAAACTTTCATGCAGATTGTCTTTGATATTTTTTATGGCTTTTGACGCGGCAATGGAATTCAGATTTTTCCTTTTTTATATATTGTTGGGAAGGAATTAAAAACGGCTAGGGTGGGGATTGAAATGACTGTAATCTCTTTAATGTTTGATCTCTTAATTTCCGTTGACTGTATATCTTCCAATTCTTATTAGTATGTGTTGCTACTCTTTTATCCATCCTTCCTGATACTATTGTTAAATGACTTTAACTCAATGAATTTATCCAATAATATCGTTTGTTCTAAAGCTTTATTGTTTCTCTTTCCTCGCGGAAAGGAACTCCACTGACACGCAATATTAAATTACCATGTAAATTTTGGCAGGCGCCACTTTTGTGATTTCTGACCGTAATAGAAAACTCTTATTCTTGTACCACTAATTTGTGTGGAGCCTATATATCCTATGTTGTGTTGCGAATTTTAAATGGAAGATAAAGGAGCCTATATATTCTGGGTTTGGTATGACCTTTATTTCTTTCAGAGGTATCTGCAATGTGTGGTTTATCTTCCATTTAAATTAAGTCCTCTAGTAGGTAAAGCTCTCCCACAATAAATCAACTTATACTTCTTTCGATTGGAAGCTTCTTACAGTCTCACATAGTGTGTGAATTTAGTGATCTAGGCTTGTAACGGTCTCTCTCTCTCTATATAATATTTCAAAATTTTTGTTTAGCATCCTAACTTATAATACAAAATATAGTGTGTGAATTTAGTGATCTAGGCTTGTAACGGTCTCTCTCTCTCTATATAATATTTCAAAATTTTTGTTTAGCATCCTAACTTATAATACAAAATATATATATTAAAAAGTTGTCGTCTGTGGGGATCGAACCTACGACCACGTGGTTAAAAGCCACATGCTCTACCTCTGAGCTAAGACGACTTCATTTACTATATATGCCAGAACCAAAAGTTTATTATCAGTAGTAAGTTGCAACTTAAAGAATCACCTTCAAAAACAAAAGAAACCTCTCTTCATTACTAAGTAATTAATTCTGTTAAAATTCATGTCAAAACTTTCGTATTAAGTAGCAATGCTCATAAATTTAAGCTAGTTAATAAGACATAAATAGAACTATTTAATCAAACATATATATATATATATATATATATATATATATATATATATATATATATATATATATTTTTTTTATATTTAAAAAATAAAAAAAAAAAAAATAATTATATGTAATGAGTTAATATTAAAATTTTTGTTGGTAT
>Ga0099824_1006829_pt1 | contig 15485 bp, 14 predicted proteins | sample SiratrowhiteBW_FD_76837 | JGI IMG/M metagenome (GOLD analysis project Ga0099824, IMG submission 76837) | Root nodule microbial communities of legume samples collected from California, USA - Siratro white BW | ecosystem: Host-associated > Plants > Roots > Nodule | place: USA: California...
AAAAAAAACAAAAAAAAAAAAGGAATTTTTTTATCACAAAAAAAAAAAAAAAAAAAAAGAGACAAAGGTTATTGCTTCGATCAGTTCCCATTAGTTTGGGTTTTGCTACCCTCTTTATTTAGCCTACTGAGATTATAATCTGAGTGTGCCTTTATTACTCAAATATAAAACTGATGAAGGGTTTAAAAAAGGGTGACTTTCGCAGTTTTATTGTTTCTTAATATTACAGGAAACTGCAAACAAATACAATTATGTGGTTACAATTTTAGTTGCACTGCGGTGACGAACATTCGGTAAATCTTAAGATTGCAGTAAAAGGCATGATTGTAGACCGTTTTGTGAAGATTGTATTTGCATATATTTGGTATTGTTGTATGTCAGAGTTGAACTGCAGCAATAAGATTTTAATGTGATATTCTTAGGAATATCAATGTCATATTAGTTGAAGTACATAAAATAGAAAAGTTACGTCATTTTCGAGAGCATTTGTGCATGTGTGACTTACGCAGATAATTAATTAACATTTGTGCATGTGTGACGTACGCAGACAATTAAATACTTGCTTTCAGTATCCGAAATGAGTCCAGAAATAAGAAATTTGAATAGGGAGAGTTTAACAGCTATGGAGCGGTATCGAGGAGATTTGATGAGGCAACAGGTATTAGCTGAAGGAATTGGAAAGCGTGCATGTGAAGTTTCCTCAGCAGCCCTAACGAGGAAGCAGCAAAAAAGTGTGTCAATATGTAGACAAGAAACGGGATCTTCACAAAGCATAGCTGTTGTGATTGTGCAAGCAGATCCTCCCCAGCCATCATCACCCTCACCAACCAACAATCATCCTCCCCAGCCATCATCACCCTCACTAACCAACAATGTTCCTCCAGAACCATCATCGGTCCCACTGAGCAACCAGGATCCTGCTCCACCAGCATCACAAAGCAATAGTCCTCCTCCGCAACCTGTGGAAACCCTAAACATGAACATGAGTAGCGAACAGGGAGAGGACAGGTGGAGCAGATTAGAGAGGTTTTGCAGAGCATACCTGCTAGGCGAAGGGAATTGGATGGACAAAAAGACGAGGGAGCAATTGATGGTTGCGGCGACTGTGATTGCAACCATGACTTTTCAGTCAGTGATAAGCCCACCTGGTGGTGTATGGCAAGCCGATACGACCAAAGATGGAAACTGCGAGGACTACGTGCTCTGTAAAGCCGGCACAGCGGTTGTGGGTTATGCTTGGGCGCCAGATTTTATGAAATTCGTTTTCTTCAACTCTTCTTCTTTCTTTTCCTCGCTTTGTGTCATGCTGCTACTCATGAGCGGTTTTCCGCTTGAAAACAGGGTGGTGATGTGGATCTTGGCCTTTTTGATGATCGCTGCAGCTTCCTGCATGCTCCTCACCTATATGTGGGCTTTGGGCTTGGTTAGTCCAGATCATATTTACTATAGAATTCGTAAACTGGGCTATCTGTTGGTCGGTACTTGGGCTTTATTACTCGCGCTTGTTGCTTTGATTCAATTAAGCCGAATTACGTTCTGGGCCAGGTCGCGCCGCAACAAATCAACAAATGCTTCACTCTAACAACTGGAATTTGTTGCTTTATGTACTTCCCATCCTATTAATGCTCTGAAGAAGTTGGTAGGGTAACATCTTGGAATGCTCTTGGGCCTAAAATAATGCTCTAGTAAGTGTATTTTTTTTTATGTTGTCGAAACTATGTGCTAGTCTGCTCAGAGCTAGACTCTTAACTTTACTTCCCGACTATACTGCCTGTGTACTTTCTTAATACAACTGTTCACATTTATTTATCTATGTCAGAAAATAATTGCCTACATAGAATTAAACTAATTTCATGTTTTAATTATAACTACAGGATAAGTATTGATGGTAATATTTATCCACTGTGATTAATAGTTCAATTTTCCGAATTTCACCTTATAATTTGCTATGTGATAACCGGGTAAGATTGAGACTAGTAGAGTTAGGATGGATGAAGATATAAGCTACAGAACGAAAATGATTATAAATACAGTGAAATTGGATTGAAGAAAAAATAATGAAATCATGATTAAAAATACAAGAATGAGTAAAAATAGGTAAGATACAGTAAATAGTTCTATTTTTAAAATTATTTTGTTATTCGTTTTCTCCTACCGTTGAGGATTGCTGCTATAGTAGATTCAATGTTGTAGATTCAAACCCTCATCATGCTCTACATAATTACATCATGATTGAATTTGTTCATCACGTGCAATTCCCAATCTGGCTTAAACCAGATAAGGTAGCAAGGAAAGGAACACGCTCTAACCAGCTAACCAGGAGCTTGATCTTGTTACTCGACTCTGGATTGAGCAATTATTACGTAAGCTAGCATCATCTGCTGCAGAAGCAGCATACTAATAGGCAGGAAAACATACATTAAGAAGAAAGAAATGGCAGGAAATTTTCCCATTAGTTTTAAATCAAAGAAAACTATACGTGACTATAGTTCGGCGAGATTAAATCCCATGATAATTTCGACCCATAATCCGTAATTCAAAAAAAAATAAAATCGTTCACAGCACAAAAGAACGTAATAAAGAAGGACGGGGCATATGATGAAGATGCTTCACATATATAGTCCTTCGGGCACCCCTTCTTTCTTCTTAAACATAACTTTATCCTTAGCCTTCTTAAAGTCGGCATGCGTCACCTGATGAGAAAAATATTGGTCATGAGTGTAAACAAAATTAGAAAAAGAAAACATAACATATAGAAAACTGAATACAAACAAACAAAAGACCTCAACCTGTAAAATAGGAAACAATTCAAAATACAGTACAAATTGATCCAAACGAATGCTCAAGTTACCAATGAAGTGCGAAGTAAGATCGTGCATATAAGCAAGTATGCTCGAAGCCTCAAAAACACAACTGGGAATTATTCACCAAATGATTCAAATCGAAAAGAAAAAAAAAAATTGAGACTTGTCCTAATGAAATTGTATCTTGCATTTAAAGGCACATTTCTTCTGCTCCGGTATTAAATGCAAATTGACGGATTCAATTCAGTGAGCCCCTGTTATTGCAAAACAAAAGAAAATCTTTATGGGTCTCCAATTGATTGGTGTTTTTCATGGGGTTTTCTAATGATTAATCCAAACCGAGAAAACAGGAGGAAATCTAATATCTAGTCTCCACTCTCAGGGACAGGGAAATTACCGTGATCTCCCCTCCCTTGAGAATTGGCAATCTCTCTAAATTACAAGAAATATATTTAGGGAAAGTGTTTTTTCCAGTTCCATTTTCTCAATATTTCCACCTCAACTCCCTCCAGCTTTTCCCGCCAATTTCTTCAATGGTGTGTACAGGCTGAGAAAATTGGTTATGTCTCAACTTAAACTATCCAACCAACCTATGCTATATTTTCTTGTCTTAATATATGAATTTGAGCCATCGAATGAGCTTATCCATACTATAGAGTGCCATCATATATTTCCACAGGATCACATTGTTTTGGCCACAACTAAACAAATGTAAAGAAGATAATTCTAACCTTCATTCGTCGTTCCCGTAATGCAAGTAAGCCAGCTTCAGTACATATTGCCTTTATATCAGCTCCAGAGAACTCGTCCTTAGTCATAACAAATTCTTCTAGGTTGACATCATCAGCTAATGTCATCCTTGATGTGTGAATCTAAATTTCACAGGTATAACAACTTTTAGTCATTAAAGTAGAATAAGCATATTAAGATATAACAGTGAAAACTGAGTATGTTTTCACAATACTAGTCACACCTACCTGGAAAATGCGTCTTCTTGTTTTGATATCAGGGAGAGGAAATTCAATCTTCCTGTCTATACGACCAGGTCGCAGCAGGGCTGGATCAAGGCTTTCAATTCTGTTGGTTGCAAGAATCACTTTCACGTCTCCTCTTGAATCGAAACCATCTAACTGGTTCAGCAACTCCAACATAGTCCTCTGGATCTCTCGTTCTCCACCTGAGTGGGCATCATACCTGCAAAAAATACAAGAGACATACTAAGAATTGTCCATTACAGCACCACTCTTCTAACTGTCCCACACCCTATGCCCCCTCCCCACAACAGAAAAAAAGAAAAAAAAAAGGCTAAAGAAAATAGAGGATAGAAAATGTATCAGTACAGTGATTCCTGAACCTAAAGTGCAATGACATACCTCTTTGTACCAACGGCATCAATTTCATCAATGAAAACAATAGATGGGGAAAGATCATCAGCAACTCGGAAGAGCTCCCGTACAAGTTTTGGACCATCTCCCAAGTATTTTTGTATTAATTCACTACCAACAACACGTAAGAAGGTTGCTGATGTCGAGTTTGCCACGGCCTGAAAGTAAAAAGGCTGTGTTAGACCAAACTGATTTGCTTTGAGTAAGCATGCCACACATGATAATGACATCAAAGTTGACACTGATACACGGATCAACAAATATATAATAATTGCATACTGATAAAACTGTAACTCTAGTACGCAGAATATCAAGTATACTTCTAACAGATAAAATTTACTTCAGGTTTTGTTACTTGTTTCCGTATGCAAACAGCAAGCTGCTAGTTATTAACCAACTTTTGATTTAATTAAATGATGTCTAATGCAATAAAGAGTAAACAATTTGACATAGGACACCTAAATCCTAACACAATATCGATTTAATTTTAGCCTGATTAAAAAGCTTTGAAAAGGGTAACTATTTTTTAAATGAAGAAAACTCTGAAAAAACGTATCTTATATCTTTTAGGATTAGTTTCCTTCCTTACTAGAATTATCTTATTATTTATTTCCTCATTTACCTACGATTATGATCTAATCATAGTATAAACACATGCCATTGTTTCACATCTTGTAACATAATACCTCAAAATTCTTGGAAAATATTATTCAGTCTCTGTTCTCTCAATTTCCTTCCTTAATTCCTATAACTTTAATTCTATCAAGTTCACCAATAAAAGGTTAATAATTAAACATTAAAAAAAAAAAAAAAAGACAATACGAAAAGCTGAAGGTCTAAAACAAGAAATTTACACAATGTCCTCCAGTATCCGTACAACCGCTGATTAATAAAGAACAAATAACAGAATTTTCGACTGAGAAAAGTAACAGACAAATAAATTTTGCGGACAGACACTAAAAACCAATTTATAATCCAAACCATATAAACCAGATAACCATTAAAACCTCTTTTTGAGCACGTAGACATGAACAGAATTTCAAACCCAGTAATTAAACAGAGAAAATGATAAATTGAAAAGATGTTTAGATATCATCCTATAAGAAACACCAAAAAATGCACACCTTTGCAAGTAATGTCTTCCCAGTTCCAGGTTCTCCATATAAAATGACTCCCTTAGGAGGCTTGATACCAATGTCTTCATACAGTTCAGGATGTGTCAGAGGAAGCTCAACTGCCTCTTTAATTTCCTGTATCTGGGCATCTAAACCACCAATGTCAGCATATGATTCCAAAGGTGCCTTCTCAACCTTCATGACAGAGACCATAGGATCAACTTCATCTTGAAGAAGCCCGACAACAGAGAGAACCTGGTAAAGAATCATACATGATAAGATCACAAGAAGCGTTGCAATTTGCATCTAATCAAAAATATCAAAAGTGCAAGAAAAGATGACTGATTGAAACATAAAAACAGTCATGACAATCTCCCATGTCCGTAGGTTCGTAAAAGACATACAGTCCAACAAAAATACTTTTTCACAACTTTTCTCACCCTCTTTCCAGTTTCCGGTGTCATAGATTACAAAACAACTTGAATGACAAACTTTCCTAGATTATACCAGGCAACAGCAGCACATAATATCTCCTCCAACATGTCCGCAAGAACAGAAATACCTTCAACAGCTCTTAATAGTATAGCGTGCACATTAACCATTTCAACAAGCACCACTATCTATGAAACTTCAGTCCTTTCCAATACAATGTTCCCATATCAAAAAGTTACTAAATGTGTTCCAAGTACTCAAAAACATAATCAATTTAAATTTATTTACTAACCTAGTGTATTCATTGATTAACTTAATATATTTTTAAAACAGCTTATAAACCATAATCAAAACCCCATTGAAAGGGGGTTTTCGCCAAAAAAACATAATCAAATTCAAACATACAACTAAACAAGTTTTGATCCCAAAGGTGAAATGTAACAGTTCCCTCCCAATTAAAGACGCAATTATATGTTCACAATTCCGAACATCCGAAGCATGTGTGTTGAATAGGTACAGAGATTCTTTGAAACAAGACAGCTCAGCCACGAAGAGCAATTCAAAGATCTTAACCTTTTATTCAACACGCGATTCTTCTATTCACCACACTACAACACACACTATTTCCACGCAACAAAACCCCAGTTTGCCTACCAGAAGCACACAATCTAACCACTAAACCCTATTCCCAAATCCACCACAAAAGAAAGAACATGCAATCAAAACGCTATATAAAATTTAACCAATCAAGAGCAGAACAAACAAAACCCTATCACACCCACCTTGTTATGCATCAGAATAGCGCATCCAGGCTCGAGCTGATCCTTATCGACGAAAGACAAGATACCAACGTAATACTCTGGGCCCACCGAGGACGAAACAATGGCATGATTCTCGTCGATGAGTTCCTCGAGATTACCAACACTCATTGGGGAACCCCTGAGATCATCGACCTTCGATAGGTCTTCCTCCGCCTTCTCCTCCTGCGGTTTCAGCCTCTCCTGATTTGCCACGAACTCCTCCTCCATCAACAGGTAGTCCTTTATTCGTTCCAGCTTTAGCAGCCGCAGCTTGCACTTCGAATGCGGCGTCACCGTCGGCAACCGCGCAGCCGCCTCCGGCCCTTTCTGCTTTCGCTGCTTCCGCCCTACGCGAGCTGGCGGCGCCGCTGGCTCAAACTTCTTCTCCTTCTTGTCGCCGCCGTCCGGCTTCCGGTCCCCCGGAAGACCTTGCCGGTTCAAACCACCCGGTGTTCCCTGACCCATGTCTTTACGATTTCTCAATTCGCGAAAGTGAGAGAAAAAAGTTAGAATGAAATATATACGTATACTTGCCTTTGTGAACAAGTTAAAGCCAGTGATTGATTGGGCCCAAAGACCCATTCGTTCGTAAACGGATCCCATATTAAGCCCAAGAAGTGAAAGAAAATGGTATGGGCCTAAATGGAATTAAGTATTTTATCTTCCGGCTTCTTCCTCCACCTCCATTCCTTCTTCCTGCACTTCCATAAATTTTTAAAATTCTTAAAATAATTTTTAAGTAAAGTATGTAATAACTTAATTATCCTCGTAACCTACACCTCGGTATCTTTATTTCACTCCCACACCTCGAGTAGATGCCGCACAGAACTCCAGAAATTAAATTTCTATTATGGATTACTCAATTCCAGAAAGTAACTTATTTATATATAAAATTAAAATTCATCTCAGTCAAATTTACTTCCGACGAAAAGTTCCCTCTAACATGTCCCTGTCACCACCGATACATCACCACAATCGCACAGCCACTACTGTCACACTTCAAAATACAACACCTTTATTCAAGCATCTTTATTTTCATCATTCTAAAACCTAATCATCATTCTTATTAAATATTTGTGTTTTGGAAAATTCAAAAATTTATGGAACTACAGGAAGAAAGTATGAAGGCACAGGAAGAAGCTGTCTTATCTTCGAGTGGTTCTTCCTACATTTCTCCCTACACCTCCATAGATTTGCTGAATGACTATTATAATTTTAATAAAATGATTAAATAAATAATACACCTTTCTCTTAATCTGGAATATAGTTTTTAATTCAAAATATAAAAAGAAATTTGTATTTCGAATTATATAATCTAAAATAAATAAAAAATTGAATACTGAAATTCATATTACAAAAATAAATTGTATTATAGTATAATTTTTATATTTTAAATTGTAAAATTTAAAATACAAAATTTATATTTAAATTGTAAGTTTAGAATATAGAAATTGTATTCTGAATTATGTAATTTAGAATATAAAAAAAATTATGTATTCTAAATTTATTCAAAATAAAAATATTATATTTCAAATTACGCTATAAAAAAATTATATTATTTATTATATAATTTAAAATAAAAAATATATATTTTAAATTATACATTTTAAGAAAAATATTTTCGGTATTTTTGAGAGTATATGAAGAAAACAAAATCTCCAGGAAGAATCACTCTTTATTTTCTTTTCAGAGTGGAAGAGAATGGGTCAATGGTCCATGACCTAAATGGCTTGGGCCATATTCAGTATTTTATTTAATTATTTAGGTAAGTGAGGAAAGGACATTGCAGTATGTGCAACTCTTTATTCTTTATTTTTGGAAGGATGAAATCTTAATAACAACTTCTAAATATAATCTATAATTAATTTCCAAATCTAACTTTTCATCATCTTTTTTATCAAAAACTTTGATTTAATTTTTTAATTTAATGTACAAATTAAATATTAATGAAATTTCTTAATTTTATTATATTTTTGTTTTTTATAATTCTATTTTTATATTATTAATTTTATAAAATATGTGAAGACGCAGGGAGAATAAATTGCATTAATTAAAATGTATACATTTTCAATATAAATTGTCCATAAGTTATCAATATCACTGTGCAAAATATAAATTAGGCACTAATGAATGTATGTTTCCTTATATTTAATACAAAAGTAACAAATGTGATGCATTTTCTCATCAAGATTAAAAATCTAATAATAATTTATATAAATAAATCAAAACATAAAATTGACATCTTATCCAATTACACATATCTTATTTTACAAATAAATTTATTAATTACATGTAGTTGGTAATGTGTTTTATTTCTACACCTAAGAAACAATATTAATACAGAACACACAAAAAGGGGATGACACCATTTTTTAGAACTAATCTTTGCATAAGTTTTTTGAACAGATTAAAAGAAATAATTGTGTCAAATTGAGGAACTAAAGATATATTCAAATCTACATGCAATGATGGTGAAATTAACAACCAACTAAACTTATTTTTATGAAAATTTTTGTTTGAATTAATTCAAAAACAATTACAGGAAAAAAATCTTATATTTTCCTATCAACTTTAGATATCATCTAATTTTTTTAAACCCTTTTAAAGAAACTTTTATCAATCAGAAAAGAGACGAAAAACTAAATATAAGGTTCCAAATATAATATTCTACTTTTAAGCACTTAAAAAATATAAATTAGATAATAGAAAAAAATATATATAAATTACATTGCCTAATTAGTTGTTGATAGTGTTATATGTTCACTCTCTCGATGAAAATGAAAAACATTCATATTTAATAATCTTCCGTATAGATAATCACTCTTTTTTGCGTATCGTTGAAAAAAAAAAGCCAAAAAAATATACCAAGATTAAAAGAAAACAAAAAGTAAAATAAAAAAAAATAATAACATATATAGATAAAAAGAATAAAAAGAAGTTACTTTAGTATCATCAAACATTTCTCTTAATATTATAATTATTATAATCTTTTTAGGTCATCTTGATTCATATTTTATTTGATATGTCATATGTGTTGATATGAGTATCTAGATACTTCGACAACATTCTTATTAAGTACTTTATAACTAAGATTAAATTCTAATCATATTTCATATAAAATTATTCACAAATCATGATTAAGAAAATACTTGAGTTTACTTGTATCAATTCTAAATGGATATAAATAGATAAACACTCCAAGATAAAAGGTAACGAATCTTTCATTATTGTTATATATTATTTTTATTTTGACTGATAACTAACTTCAATATTGAAATATAATTGCCAGTACCTCTTTCTAAACTGAAAACCTAAACTCGAAAACAGAAAACTAAAAATTGAAAGCCGAAAATCAAATACTAAATAATAAATATAGAAAATTATCCAATTTTGCATAACAATGGACTTATCACAAAATATACCACCTTCAAAAAAATTTGTTGCTTTCAAAATCATTAAGCAACCTCTAAACAAAAAGAAAATATTATAATGTTAAAAAAATAAAAAAAATAAAAAAATCAATTCAATTATTTGACTTAAAATTATTTTAATTATTAAAAGAAAGAAATATTTTACAGTGTAAAGTTGTGTTATCACTAATGGAAGAGAGGTTTTAATAGCTATTAAAGTCTCTTCTGGTCAAAGAATTGTCATTAAAGTGTAATGAAAAATTGAGTATAGTTAAATATAAGATATGTGTTAGGAAAATCATAATTATAACTTCAATTGTACCAATACACTTGAGATTTTGAAAGAGATTTTAAAAATTTATTTTGGTTGAAAAACCATGATTATTAATATAACTTTTATGCTATGTACAATTAAATAAAAATTGGTTTTGTGTTTAAACTTTAACAATGTTTCAACACCATTTATAATCAATATATCTAATAAACTGAGCATAATTAAACCTCATTAAAAACCTAAGCTTATTAAAAGTCATTTATACAACTAAGAACTTACAAATTTACTATAAATTAATATGAAGATGTAATAGTGAAGTGTAAACTGATTAAGTACTAATAAAGTGTAAAAAGTAGTTTAATATGTCATTTAAAGTATTATAAAAAGTATAAAAATACGTCTAATATATTACTTTTCCCATAATTTCTATTTGGAAAGGTATTTCTATGTTGAAGTATATTCTTCAACATCTGAAACAATTAATTTTGTAAAAATTTTATCACTAGACTCATCTGTTGTCTTTAAATTTATCAATAGTCTAAAATTAGTTGGACCAAAATATAACAAAGTCTCTACACATATTTCCATATACATACAGTTATATAAAATATTTAAATTTAATATTTCTGAATCATATCTTTCAACTTGTTATCCATAATTGAATTAACAACTTCACCGTATTATTACATGCTTGAAAAATCTAATAATTCACCATGTGACGTCCATATTATATAAATTTTAAGAAAAAACATCACACATTGCTTAATTTATGTAATATAGAACATTCTTCCATTCAAATGACTCACAATTACTCCATTTTCACTACTTTCAAGATTACATTACACATATTCTATAAACAATTCCTCTCATTTCTTGTAATGATGACTTTTATATATTGAATTAATTCAACTTCAATTCATGTCTACATTCTATACGTGCATGATTAGAATAAAGTTTCATCACAATGTTTAAAAAATCATTTTATATATTAAAGGTGTTACTATATTTTATTCAAAAATATTCATTTTTTTAGTTAGTTAATATATAAAATTTAATTGAAATTTCTTATTTTTACAAAATTTTAGTAACATCTCCCGTTGATTTTTAGGTGACATGAAATAAAAAGAATATCACAAAATCAATCACAATTAAATATGTATTGAAAGATCAATAGAACGTAATCAATCAAAATTTTAAATTGAAATATCTTACTAATAAATTATTAAAAAAAGTAATTAATCTTTTCAAATTGTACAATTAGACAATTTAAGATTCAACAATGGTTGCTAATATTTCATCATCTTTTTCAATGTAAAACAAATAATAGGAATGATCAAAATTATATATAGTATATAAATATTTATATTTAATTTCAAATAAAAAAAAAATATTCACTCAATGCACATAAATATAATTTTGATACCGCAACACTTGAAATATAGATCTCTGAAAGCATAAACAATGCAATTTGTTGGAGGTTGAACACCCAGCCTCAATACCAGTGTGCTTAACCCATAACAATAGCCATGTAAAATTTTACAAAACACAGATACATATTGGGTTGTCTAGTGAATTATCTATCAATCTTTCACCAAGTTGGATGATGCATTACACCCATTATCAGGCATGGGGTCGATGATATTTTTAAGGGGGGTCATGATCGAGGTACGGGTCTTCGCTCTTAAGGATGTTATCTTCTGTTTCTAACAGTTCTCGTTTTAAACATAAAGTTTAGATTAAATACAAAAGAGTCGCTGCATATATTTTTTGGGATGATTCTTATGAAACCATATCGAAAGGCATGTAAATGGTTTATTTTATACTGTTAAAAGAAAATAACTAAAACAGAAAAATATTAGCATAACTACGTAATGATGAGTAACGATGACGCAATAAAATGACAAATTAAATTGCGCAATCGTTATTCAAATTGATTTTTGAATTTTTCGAAATAATTTTAAATATTTTTTATTAGTAAATTTTTGTATGTCTAACCTAATTATTAATATTAATGAAAACAATTTGATTGAACAAATGTGTACTTTTTCGGAAACAGATATATCCATGTTTGGGTGTATGAAAACATGAACACTCGCTTGTCACTTTCTGTCTTCTTCATCTCACTTATTATAATATTATCATCGTAACATGAGTATAATATTATGCATCAGTGAAGAACCACAGTAATGCAAACATGGTTTTGTTAGATATCGCAAATTGTAACAGAGAAGGTAGGTGATGGACATTTACTAGGGTTGACGAGGCAGCAGGTTCTTCAATTCGATCATTCAATTGGCGTGCAACTATTACCAGCTGCAATAGCTACCAATGCTGGAACTGCTTTGTACATGTAACATGGAGCTGGTGCCATCTGCACAGTTTTTAACTGGACCTGCCCAACTTCTTCCCTTCCATTCAAAACTTCACCAAACTCTGACATTCCTATTTAATGTTTAAAGCGGTGATAGCATGTAGTAATAACAGAACAACCTCTAACACTCTTTCTCTCCTAACAAAAGTGAATGATGTTCAATAAAGAATAAAAAGTTATTGAGAAAAGTGTATCAGTTAAAAATTTCTCTTTAATATACTTCACCCATCCTTGTAGTATTTACTGCTGTCTAGCTTGACGATCATTAACATTTGGAATAGTTCCTTTCAGTGATTTGAATGGAGATTGCAGTGGACCAGTAGTCTTAACTTTCTTCTGTTCTTTGCTCAATAGTTTATTAGATATTAACTATAATTCATTACATCTTATGACAAGTGAAGGAAGTAAATATATATAATAAATAACAAAAAGAATTGAGATAATGATGGACTTTTTATTACAAACTTATCAAATTCAATTGTCTCCTCAGTTAGTTAGTTTTGGAGCATCAGTGATATTATTTAATATTGGATAATTTTTAATTTTTCATAATTAAATTTTATTATTCTAATATTGTTTATATTTATATTTAAGATGTATGATCAAGGAAATGTTTTATTATGCTACGTTTCTCTTAAAACTTTTTTGTAATTTTTGTTTAAAGAATTTTGTAAATCCACGCTTTAATAAACTTCTATTTATAATTTAACTTTTCAAAATTTTAAAGTTTCCTATACAGGGTCTTATTAAAATTTAAAGTTATAAATTTGTTAAATAAATTATTTTGTAAGATCCAAATTTTAAGTTTATAAATCAATTTATGACCTTGTATGGTGATTTTATTTTCAAGAGGTGGGAAACCATAAGAATTTGCCGAGGATTTGAAATTGTAGGGATTTGACTGAGATTTTCAAATCGCAGAAAAAATTTTAACTTCCAGAAGTGGCTCGAAACCCCATAAAACACAATTGCAACGGAGTTCCAGGAAATTTTCAAAATACCACTTAAAACTAGTTTTTCTTTTACTGCACTGTGAATAAAATTCTTGTTATCCAAAAAACGTCTGAATACATTTATTTTTACATAATTTCTTAATAAATGTTTATAAGAAAAAGTAAAATAATTAAACTTTTCATAAGTTAATAAAATGTTTTGAATTTATATGTATTATCGGTAGGTATTAGAAATTCTCCAATTTAATGTTTTTATACTGATTCTACTTCTTTGTTTACTCTCTTGGTGCCTTAATGAAGAACTCATACTACACCTACTCAAAGAGATATCATCACTTGTTATATATATATACTTGGTAATGGATTGAATTATGTTGGACCACCCTATCTATAATATGGCTAGAATCTCCCTGGAGGAAGAAAGACGAGAGCAGAACATTCCCTCTTTCAATTCCACAAATAGTGATAATTAATCAGTATTTTTTGAATCATGCTTGCAGTACCTCGATTAATAGTAAGTTAGTATTGTGTAACTCGTTTTGTCTACATATATTTTAGGGAACCTTCAAAAGTTTTACCCTAACGTATACTTTTTTTTTGGTCCAAACTATTGCTGGCCATGGCATGTACCTATAGATTCATAAATAATAGTCAATTCCTAATGACCCCCTACTGATTCTTGTAGAAAAAATGGCAGTAGTACATTCAATAGTCAACACCATCATCTGTTCTCTTTTAAGAACTGAAGGACACCCACAAAACGATATTTCTTTTTTCTTCTGATATGTCTCTATGAAATACATGTGTGTGTGTGTATATATATATATATATATATATATATATATATATAATAAAAAGTGGCTATAAATGTATGGCCCCTATTAACTTTGAGACCTTTGTGCAGGAAAGGAAAGGGAAGTTTCATATTACACTGTACGGTTTTATGGCAGAAGGCCGAAGTACCCTCTGATAAGAGTTTCGAGATTGTTTAATATTGTTTGTTAATTACGTTAGATTTAATGGTTGTGCATGTTCTTAGGAGGAGTCTTGAAAGAAAAAATATTTTATTTGTTAAACACTTGTTGGTACTGCATGATATAAATGTAGTTTTTAGTTGATTTTATCTTTATTTAAAATAACTTTTTATCAAACTAATATATATAATAAAGTTTTACATTGAAGGGTGAATAGAAACTTCAATTCTAATAAAAAAAATTATACCGAAGAAAATAACACTTTAGAAAAAATGACATCTTTTCTTTCCTTAGTGCATCTTCCAATTTTGTTTTTTGTTATTTTTAGCATTCCCCTTTCATTAGGTGAACACTAATCAGTCATCACTGTGAAAAAAAGTGTCTATACTGACTTTACATCAGTTGCATTGATTGATTAATTACTTGAATCAACTTCAATCTTGTAAATACTGTTCCAAAACTAGTTAAAAAATATAAAATAAGTTTAATTCTTGCTGTAATATATATATGAGTTCTAAGGTTGCAACTTAATGAACGTGATGAAGTTCTTCTGATCCTTGAGACCAGCATCGCTGGGTGCATTTCTGGCACTTGTGGCCACAGCCAGCGCACGAACTAACACCACTGAGCCATGTCTCTCTCTTTGTCTCACTCCCACACACTAGGAATGTACTCTATGTAATTGCACTCTCCTTTGGTTACTGTGTCGTGTGTTGAAATTTTGGAGAATGTGTTTTTTATGGGATACACTAACCGGCGAGGGGCAGTTGAGAATGGTAATTCAAAATTTAATGTCATTGCAGAGTTTCCTGTGCTGTGGATTGGATCAAGATCTTCTACACTTCATTTTTTGGAATCTCAACCATATATATATATATAAAAGATTCTCTTATCTAAAATAAAATAAAGTTAAATATATATATATATATATATATATATATATATATATATATATTTTTTTTTTTAT
>Ga0099824_1006831_pt1 | contig 15482 bp, 9 predicted proteins | sample SiratrowhiteBW_FD_76837 | JGI IMG/M metagenome (GOLD analysis project Ga0099824, IMG submission 76837) | Root nodule microbial communities of legume samples collected from California, USA - Siratro white BW | ecosystem: Host-associated > Plants > Roots > Nodule | place: USA: California...
GTTTTATTTTTTCGGAAAGTAAAAAAATATAAATATATATTTCAAAATAATAATAATAATAATAATAATAATAATATTAAAATAAAACAAAAAAAAAGGTTTAAGTATCTATTCCTATTGTTGTGTTATTTAGGTTGCTTTCAATAAATGTAAAAATGAAAAAAAAATAAAGAAAAAAAATGAATTAAAAAAATAATAATAAATATTTCAATCACATTACCTCCAATATTCTCCATTTATTCCTCATATTCATTTATTTTCGAATTTGACTATATGTATGGGATTTAACAATCAATTGGTGTCATAAGTGGGATAATTAGGAATTAATAGATTTAAATCTTAATTAAAATGAATAATCAATTGACAGTTCATAAATTATAATTAAGTGGGAATAATTAGGAATTAATGGATTTAAAATTTGAATTAGAAGTGGGCTGACTGGAATTAGTATAAATATACATAGTGAGCAAGTGGATGCACACAAAAAAAACATAGAGAACAACAAGAATTACAGTGCTGAAAAATTAGTGGGCATCTAAAGTCATCGAGAGCAGAAGGAGAAAAAGTCCGAAGTTCTTGAGTAGTGCTTCAACGGGAATCGTTTTTTATATGTGTTGTACATAATGTGATTATTTTGATTGCTCATTTGATTCTTTTATTGTCCTATTATTCAACCCTTATTTCTTTGATTCATTTAAAAAAAAAAGAATATAATGAAACATAAGACACTCTCAAAAGTTAGTTATTGATGAAAGGGAAACATGTTGTTTGAGGATCTTCAATTGATATATTTTGATTACTCACTTGATTCCTTTATTTCTTTATGTAATATGATTGTCTTATTTGAGAGTTACTATAATATCTTGATATTCAGCCCCTATTGCTTTAATTAGTTTAGAAATAAATATAAAAAATACAAGACCTTTTTAATCTCTCAAGCAGAATATAAATTTTTCTTAAAAATTCAATGAATTATTAATTTTTCGGGAAAAAGTAAACAAATAATAAAATAATGTTGTTTTTGTGAAACAATTTTCAAAAATCATAAAAAGGTAAAAATTTTTAGAAAAAGGAAAAAATGTAAAAGTTTCTAAAGAGCTTTAAAAATCGTTGAAAAAATAAAATATTTTTCAAAAATAAAAAATAAAAATTTTCAAAAAAATTAAAGAATATAAAACATTTTTCAAAATTAAAAAGTATAAAACATTACTTAATTTTTGGAAAAAATAAAAATGTAAACATAATAAAAGCGATAATAATAAAATTGATAAAAAAAACATTTTGAGCTTAATATTTTTACTATAGCTAATTATAATATTAATTATTTTATTTTTATGCCATTTGCATTTATTATTTAAATCAATTATTTAGTTTTTTACTCAATATTTTGTAAAAAATAAGAAATATATACTAAAGTTATGAACAAAGGGGTAGCGTGTGGGACTGGTGCTCCATGTCACATAAATAATGAATATTAAGTTTTTTAATTTTAATTATGTTTATATGTATATTTGTATTCTTTTTCCTTTCCTTAACAGAAATAAAAGTAGGTTAACTATAAGGATTACAAAAATTATTTTTATTAGCAAACTTTTAAAAACTAAAAATATTATATTCCAAATAGTTTTTAAAAATAATTAAAAAATAATAATAAACAAAGCATTTTTAAAAATAATAAAAATATATAAAACAGTTTTAAATTTTGTTTTCAAATACAAAATAGTTTTTAGCGCAATTTTAAAAATAAAAAAGTACAAAAAATAGTTTTAAATATAAAAATCATAAAGCACTTTTATAACAATAAAAATAGTTTTTTAAATTAGTATAAACAAAACAGTTTTGAAAATTAAAAATATAAATTAGTTTTTTTAAAAATAAAAGTATAAAAAAAACATCGTTTTCCAAAAAAATATAATAATAAAAAATATAAAATTTTCACAAAATTAAAATATCAAATATCACCAAACAAAATTCTTAAAATAGAACTACGTGTACCCTGATTTTCTATCATGTAAAGATACGTAGGACCAAGGTCAAGCCTTGTCGGGTCCAAATAAAAATAATAAAATATTTTCTTTGTTTATTTGCTTTGTATTTGTAGGCATTCTTATAAATATACTTGTTTGTTTTTATTATTTGCTGTGATTATTATTTTATTTGGGGAAAAATAATATTTAGAAAAAACCATACTTATTTCTATCAATTTGATTGAAGGTATCGTCTTAGAACGGGCGTTGTGGGGTACTAATATCTTCCCCACTCGTAACCGACTCCCGAATCTTTGAATCTAGTTTATAGACATTTTTATTTTTGGTTTTTTTATGGTTTTCCATAATAAACTATGGTGGCGACTCCAAACTCTAAATAAATATTTTAAAAAATAATTTTTAATCTCCTCGTTATGATCTCGGTTGCGAAAAAAGCAAACATAAAAAGGAATGCAATGTGTCGCGACCGAAAGACTTAAGATTATAAAAAAAAAATCTTATAGTTCTACGACGAACGACGATCCCCCAAAAATAATTTGGAAAAAGTTTTGAAGAAAGGGGATTAAATGAAAATGGAGTTGCCACCAAGGTTTAAGGAGAACCTTGGAAACCAAAAAGAAAATCTACGTTTAGAGTTCTGAGTAAGGAAGTCGGTTACGAGTGGGGAAGGTATGAGCACCCCACTCGCCCGTCCGAAGACGGTACCTCGGATCAAAAATAAGAATGAGAATGAGAATGTTTTAAAATGCTTTAAAATTCTATAATTATTAAAAAAAAAGGGGGACGCGTAGGTATAATAACACAATTAATTGAAAAGAGGAGCAAAGAAAATGAGGAAGTAGAAAAAAGGGGATCCTGACGAGTTATGCACTTGCTCCTACGTATTTCTGTCGAGAGGCAGAAAATCAGGGCTTACATAGTTTTGGCTTGAGCGAGTTTGGTTGGGTGTTGATTTGTTTTGATTTTTAATTTTCTATTGTTTTCATATTTTCTCCTATTTTTCTTATTTTTCTATTTTTTGCGATTTTTTATCAAACAAGGGTATTTTGATCATTTTTGTGGTTTTCTGGTTTTTTGGGTTTTTTAGTGAGTAATGGGTGGTATGAGACAAGGAAGCAACAAGTATACCATCAATCCACACAAAAATGTCAGCAAGTGTGGCTTGCGTGGAGTTTAGGCTCAAATGGGGATACTACGACTCGTTAAAACTCATAGTATATGAAAATGTAGCATCATATGTGTTTTTCCTTATAGTGAGAGCTGGAACAAATCATAGTTCCATGAGGGAGAAGGGTTTGACCGTAACCACTTCAGATGATCCCTCAAAGGTAGTGTGCATGTCGGAGGTTATCACCTTAAGCTGTGTCTGGCTCGGGTTAGGTTGGTCCACAAATGATGGTTTAGTGGGTGAAAAAGTTGTGAGAGGACAACTTTGAGGTCCAATTTGGATTGTCAAACCGCTATGGAAATGAGAAAACTTGGTATCAAATTAAAGATGAGTCTAAGGGCCTTCCATTAGTTACCTATACACCCCTAGCAACTTCAAGGATTAGGAGAACAAATTCTCCAAAGCTGGCTAGTTGGTTGTCTCTCATAACTTAGTTTCTGGGAAACCTAGAAACCAGTTTGGGGACACTACTTTCGGGGTGATTTTGGGTGACCAAATGATCTCATAAATGCACCCACCCAAACCAATGGAAAGAGGGCAAAAATAGATTTCTAATGATAGCTCATACACTTCAAGACCAACAAAGTTAGCCCTAAGACAAGGTCTATGATTTTATATGTGCCTAGAAAATATTCGAAGTTACCCATGTTGGATCCGCATCTTGACACTCATTTTTTAGGGATCTAGAGGTTTCATAAATGGGGTTGTGGCATACCACTGGAAAGAGGGTAAACCCAGCTTTCTAATGTAACCCCTAGCTACTCCTAAAGGTTCCTAGATCTCTTGGAATCTGCTCTCAAAGTTGGCTACTTGAGCACTATCGAGCACACCAGGTGCTCGACAAAATGCCACAGTGAAGTTCTCTACTTTCCAAGTCAAATTTATCACATCTCAGCTACTGCCTTGGCTCACTTTCACTCAAGACACACTCTCCTGAACCTTAGCTACAAGACCTTGCCCTTGCCAAGCCCTGAATCAGCATAACCAAACCGACTAAAACTCTCTCATATCACCAACCCTCTTAATCCGGTTTTTGCAATTTACACGTGCGAACTTAAGTTTTATTGATCAAATGTATTCTAAATGGATGCAGGGAGATAAACTAAGCAAAAACAAGCCAAAACGAGCAAGAAAAAGCATAGAACCAGTGGGGTAGAGAGAGCTTGCCGGACTGGTTTTGTGGCGAGTCTCTGGCGATGGCGAAACGCTGCGCCATGGGGTGGCGAATGTTCCTCTCCTCCTCTTCGTCTCAGAGGAGGTGGAATGGAGGAGAAAGGGGGTTTGTGGTGGGAGAAAATGAGTTTGCAAGGCTTGCCAATCATCTTCCTCAATGGGATTTGCACCGATGAGCCTCTGACGAGGCTCAAATGGAGGTTTCAAGGTGTCTTCAAGTTATAGAAATGGTGGGAATGAGATGTGAGGAAAGAGATGCACCTAATGGAGGTAGAAAACCCGAGTTTGGTGGTGGTTGGTGGCGGAGCTCCGGTGAGGCCTGATTTTTCGGCAAGGGCTTCTCCAAGCTTTTTCAAGCTGTTCTAGGCTACTCTGATTGCTTTAGAGGCTTCTTGGAGGTGATTGGAAGGTGTCTAGGTGAAAAAAAGGGAGGAGAGGGCTTATTTCGTGAAAAAACAGTGGTGCGTAACCTCCGGGTTTGTGGAGGTATTTGGCTTCTATAGGAGGTAATGGGGAGCTCGTGGGGACCCTAGCAGACCACTTTGGGTGCCAAGTGTCCTCTGCCAAAATGGTTAGGCCAGAGGTATGCTCAAAATTTGTGTCTCCTTTGTCTCATTTAGAGTGCATGAGGTACATGGGAGAGGAGAGGAGAGGTGGTGTGGTGTATGGCAGAGCAGGGGTGGTGCAACAACTGCTGCACTGAGTAGTGAAGGTGAGGGTGTGCCTTGGTTTGCACAAAGGTACATATAAAAGAGAGGGGGGACCACTTGCCTTTGTGAGTGAGTGGTGGTGGAGTTGAAAAGTGAGTGAGAGGGGGGAAAAAGGAGAGTGTCTTCTTTATTTTTGTCTTATGTGGGTGAGTGTAAGAGAGGGGATAAATGAATGGAGAGGTATAGGTTAGGTTTAGGGTTGGGATTTTATTTTCAATTTTCTCTCTCTCTTTTTATTAAGACTAAAAAGAATATTTTTTTTTCATTTATGATTTTATGAATTTTTATTTTTTGCATTTTTGATGATTTTTTCCAATTTTTTGGTATTTTATGCTTTTTAATATTTTTATACATTTTCTATATTTTTTCTAATTTTTATTTGATTTTATTATTATTTTTTATCCGGACGAAATTGGATGCTGAGACAGTGTAGAGAAGCAAATCTCATTTGAGAATCACAAAGCATCAAACAAAAACTATAGTCAAGTTATCTTCAACCTTGAATGCAAAAAATTCATATCTGAACTCCTTTAGTGAATAAAACATAGAATCAATCAATTTGTATATTCAAATAAGGTAATTCTTAATCAAGAACGGAAAAACATAAAAATTCAAAATAGAAAACAACTAAAACAAGTTAACCCTCATGCTTCTAACTTCAAGAAATCAATTCTTTCCATTTGTATAAGAACATAAAATGTAAATTTCATAGCAAAAAAGCATAGGAAAAAATGGAATGTAAAAGATAGAAGAAGAAATTAGAACAATGAACTCCAATACACAAAAGATAAAAATACATAAACTGTAAAAATATAGAAAACTAAAAATTGTCTTGATTGTAATCTAATGTGTCCAATTGTCTTCAACTATTTCCTAATGTTTTTGAATCAATTACAAACGAAAAGGCCTAAACTAAACCAAATGGGCCAGATTTAGATTACAAAGAAATTTTATACTAAATAGTCTTTGTTAGCTTATAATTCTGGACTCTAAAAGTCATGTTTCAAGTATTTAAATTGACGTTACGAAGATAAGGCACCCAATGAAAGAGGAATAAAAAAATCTCTGGAAAAAATAAACAAAACAATAAACTAATGTTAGTGTAAAAAATACAAAAATAAGTCTAAGAATACAGTATTAATACAATTTTAACTAAAACTTTTGCTTATTATAAAAATACAAATTTATATTAATTATAAAAAATAAGAAAAGAAGAAATACTTAAAAAGACAAAGTCAGATTATAAATGTGAGAACTGAATTAGAACTACTAGACCATTCTCTGCTTAATAGATGCACCTAATAGTATATAATTGATTTGACAACCATCTCCTCTAATTCTAGCCATATTTATTTATATTTTAAAAATTAAATTTTAAACCACTAAACACAATCATAAAAAAAAAACATTTCAAAAATAAGCTTAATGTTAGAACATTCTTATTTTACAAGTCCTCAATTATGTTTTTTACATGGCCATGTTCTTTTTTGCTTACACCTTAAAAAAGATGTTCTTGAAATACAACACATCACATTTTAAGACAGAGTATGATTTCTAGATTAAAAGTAACATTATAAACTTATTTGTTAGAAAAAAGTCTATTATATATTTTTTTATTATGCTTCACATGTTCACAATCGAATCACATCACATAAGAAACAACACTTATTTGTTGCCAAGTGGTTGACCACTACGCTGAAGGTTTGCTCGGTAGAATCATTGCCAGAAAATTAAAATTAATTCTAATTATATGATCACGTCATTAAATAAGTTAATTTTTCGATTATCTTGTACAGTAGGTCAATCACATGACACGTCAGTACGTATATGCACGGTAAAAGTAATTTGTTCATACTAAATTAAAACAAAAAATTTAAATATAAAAAAAAACTAAAATCACAAAATTTATTATCCATTTAAAAATCTAAAACCCCATTATAAACAAACAAGTTTTTTTATTTAAGTGATGCTATATTCAGTTTCTTTAAGCAAAACACTGAATTTGAGCTTTATAAATGGACAATATATATATATATATATATATATATATATATATATATATATATATAAAATTATAAAATTTGACTCCACTAAAAGTTGTTACTCAAATTTGAGGGAAAAATCAATAAACACTTTTTACTAATAACATAATTATCAAAGAACAAAAAGGTTTTGCAAAAGATTACTTATAAATAATAGTTGAAATAATACTAAAACCCATTTAATAAATATCCCACTAATGTGGATGTTATCTTGGAAATTCATGCTGCACCAGGTCCATGTTGAGCTGCACCACATTGTCCTATGCGAATGATCACTACCAGCTCTTCTGCTAATTTTACCTCTTGTAATGCATATCATTTTTAAACCAACTAAGTCTTCAAAAGGAATAATTTTGATTAATATCTTTCCCCACTATTTCAAACCCCTAATCTTCCATAGTATTGACGAACATAAATCAAATAATACTTTAATATATATATATATATATATATATATATATATATATATATAATTCACATGCTTGTTTAATTATTTAATATATAGTTAAAAAAATGCTAATAATATTAGTTATCATGTGATGTCCCCACAGCTAGTGTTGTTGTTCACATTTTACCACTTGCTTAATTGCTTTGGCTGATTTAAATTCTTGAACTAAGCAGAATAGGAATATATATATGTTCACACACATTAAAAGATATATATCACCATCCTTCTCAGAGTCTCTCTCTGTGATGAATGCTGATATCCTTCTCACTCTCTCTCTGTGATGAATGCTGATTTTGCCCCGTAGTTGGTGCGTTGGTGCTCATCCTTCTGTTTAACCCTCTTCCATTGAACAATACACACACAAACAACGAAACACAGAATTTTTCTTCATTGTTTGTTCTCTCTTCTTTTTCCTTTTTGCACAATAGTAGACAAGACCCTTCTCAATCCCATTCAAAATTCAAGGAACTTGTTCACAATCCCAATCCTCCAAAGCACCAAATCACATCCCAAATCCTCAAACACCATAGAGCTTTCACTTTCACTTTTGATTTTGGTTAATCTTGCCCCCCAATTGTGTTGAAACATAGAATCAATCCACTTTGTTTTTTGGTGTCTTTCGGCCCAGCGTCATGTACTAGTCCCTCCAGGTCCTGAGATCCATCTGTTTAAAGAATCCAACTTGTTGCTGTTCTTCATTGCATTCTTGGATGGACTATTGCTTGAGAGAGCTAGAGGGGAAGCAATCACATGACCCTTTATTGATAGAGAAAATGAATAATTCATCACAAAGTAGTAGTAGTAGTAGTGAGAGATGTGTGTGGGTGCCAGGGCCAGTGATTGTGGGAGCAGGGCCTTCAGGGCTTGCAACAGCCGCATACCTGAAAGAGAAAGGAGTTCCAAGCCTAATCCTGGAGAGATCCAACTGCATAGCATCTTTGTGGCAACTGAAGACCTATGACAGGCTTCACCTCCACTTGCCAAAGCAGTTTTGTGAACTCCCTTTGATGGGGTTCCCTTGTGACTTCCCCACATACCCCACAAAGCAACAGTTCATAGAGTATTTGGAGAGCTACGCTGAGAGGTTTGCCATTAGGCCACGGTTCAATGAGACCGTTAGGCATGCTGAGTTTGATGCCACTCTCGGGTTTTGGAAGGTGAGGAGTTTCAACAAGAGGGAGTTGGTAACTGAGTTTGTCTGTAGGTGGCTGATTGTGGCCACCGGGGAGAATGCAGAGGCAGTGGTGCCTCAGATTGAGGGAATGGGGGAATTTAGTGGGACCATAAAGCACACAAGTCTGTACAAGAGTGGGGCAGAGTTTAGAGGGAAGAGAGTGTTGGTGGTTGGGTGTGGGAATTCAGGGATGGAAGTGTGCTTGGATCTTTGCAACCATAATGCTACTCCTTCCCTTGTGGTCAGAGATACAGTAAGAATACCCTTTCTCTCTTTTTCTCCATTATGCCTTCTCTCTTTTTCTCCATTATGCCTTCTCTCTTTCTTTGAAAAAACTTGGTAATGTTTCCTAACCAAAATTAGACTTTCTGATGTAATAAAATGGGTACTTAATGATAACATAGATTCACACAATGAAATTCTAGTTATATTTAGATAATAATATAAAAACATTTAAAAAACTGTATCTATATTTTGACCTTTTCTTTTCTTTTCTTTTTTTTGGTTTTGGTTAAAAGTTTGCACGTTTTGGAATCACGGATTTAACATGAACAAGGGTAAATGAAGCGTGGCAACATGATACCTGCTTTAGCTTCTTTGAGATTCTTGTTCTTTTTTTGGGTTTTGTGGTATTTTGGAATATGGGTTGCTTGTGATGTAAAAACCAGATGAGTGCGGGAGGGAATTGTTTTCATTTTTATTTTTGCAGCCTCATACAAGATTTTTGACTTTCTGCTATAGAAAACAAGGTATATATACTGCTCGAAGTTCTTATATGAAATTTCATGTCACTATTCACTACATCAGAAATGCGGAAATGGCAAGGCCTGTTCGGTTCATACTGTAAAGAGAAAATAAAGAAAAAGGGTGACGCTGTGAGGCATAACTTATATGCAAGTGCACTACACCACAAAAATTTGGCTTTTCTAATCAACCTTAGTTTTTTAGTACCATCGGATATATTGTTCAAAAATGATTATATTAAAAAGATTTCTTTTTGAGAGTTCCCCTAAATATTATAAAAATGGTGAGATTAACTTTTCTTGGGATTCTCAAGCGTGGGATAGAAGAAGCATAAGTTGGCCGCTGATTTCCATAACCAGTTGCTTTTCCCCCTCCTTTTTCCTTCCCATGATTTTCGTAGCAAAAGAGATACTCTTTTTTCCCATTACATATGTAGAGACCAAGGCCTGCAAACAATTAAGGCCTACCAAGAGTTAAAGTTTTCCTTCCATATCAGCTTCTTTCTAACTTTTTTCTCTTTTTCTTCCCCTCTTCTTTTCGGAGTGAAGCTGTATCCATTCACAGCATACTAAAATTCTGAAAATTCTTAGCTGTTATGATAGGAAACACTGAGATACTCTCTCCACACGGTTCCTACTTTATTATATAATACATAACTTTACTACCTGTGCATGAATAGATTAAGGACTCCTAGGTTCAATTTTACACAATTTGTAAAAAAAAAAAACCGTGTTAAAAACAATAAAACCTATTCAATAAATTTTACAAAATTGTTTTAAAATATTGATTTTAAGATATCTTTTGGTGAAAACCAAAAAGAAGAAAACAAAACTAATATATGATCGAATATTTGCTCATTAATTTAATCTATTTATCCACTATGATAGACAAATTAACCCTAATATATGGATACTAGCCCTAAAAGCACTCATTTCACATTTCAATGTCTAGGTATAGATCAATATTGAGTATCTACAAAACATTTTTTTTTAACAGCCAATATGTCTACAAAACATTATTCAATAAAACTTGAATGTATAGCACAATTGCGTACTTTTTCACATTGCATTTGTTATCGGATTAGTACAACACACTGAATTCATGTAGGAATTTATCCATATGATGGAGATTTTTTGTTGTTTGTTTTTGGGTTTGAAGGTACATATCTTACCACGAGAGATGCTGGGAAAATCAACTTTTGGGTTGTCCATGTGGTTGCTCAAGTGGCTTCCAATTCAGTTTGTGGATGGGTTTCTTCTCATAGTGTCATGGCTCATGCTTGGTGACACGGCTCGGTTCGGATTGGACCGGCCAAAATTGGGTCCCCTTCATCTCAAAAACCTCTCCGGAAAGACACCAGTGCTTGATGTGGGTACCCTTGCCAAGATCAAAAATGGACATATAAAGGTACCTCCCCTTTTTATCAAATCAATTCAACTTTTCTTTTTTGGAACCCTTCAATTTGTGTGCATCAATTTTAAGCTAGGAAAAAAAAGCATTTGATGATCATTGGTTTAATTTGAGTTAAATGTACGAGGTATTTTAGTTTATAAAAGTATATGCATCTTTTTCTATCTTTTTTATACATTTGTTTTTACTTGAGTAGGCAAATCCTAGAGTGTTGGAGTCATAAAGATCTTAATTAGTTTGTTTTGTAATTTGGTCCCTCAAAATGACAGTAACTTTTGGTGTTTTAACTTTTAAATGAATCATGGAAGGAGTAGCTAGTGCTGCTTTTATTCAAGTAATGAATTATCAATACAAAAGTTAATCCTTCCGGGATGAAGTTCTCACTAATTGATAATGATCTTGGTAGGATAAATTTATTAACACTCTCAGAGGACTAAATTGCATATTAACTTGTTTTATTATCACTGTACATGTTTCTACAAATCGATCACTTCAAAGCATCAACTTGTAAAATATTTTTGTAATTAATTTGTAACACTTTTGAAGGATTAGTTTCATAAATGTATACTTTTAAAACCTAGGACAAAATTAACTTATTTTTTTTTTCTTTATTGTGCATGCTCATTAAAATTTACCCTTTTAAAGAAAGTATGATGTTAATTTCTGAAACAAGATTGCGTAAGTTTATACACTTATAAAGACCAACTTGGAAGGCAAAAGTTTTACAAGGACAGAAAAAAACACAAACTATAACTATGACAGAGACCAGGTTATATAGTAACGACCATTCTTTCTCTTTATAATTAGAATTCAAATAATGACAAGAAAGTTAGTTTGTTAGATATATAATTTCGGTGCCGCCATAACCGCAATCCGTGGTTTTCCTTTTCAAATAACACTTACAATTTACTAGCCATCACTCTTTTCATTTTTTATTTAATTCTCAAACTTAAATGAAATAACCCCTATTAATATGTTTTTTTCCGCCCTTGGTTTTGTATTGGCAATATTTTCCATCGGGGTGTGCTTTCAATCAAATCACAAGGCTTGATAATATGTGAAATGTTACAAAAGCTAATGGACAAAAGAATTATCATTATTATTTCAATGATGTTGTTGGGAGCGTAAGTATTTTCACAAGATTGTTGTTTGTTTTGTGTGAACACTGCATGCAGTACTACTGCTAATCGCTCCACTCACTGAGCATGCCAATATTGCTTGCTGCAGGTACAACCAGGCATCAAGCGGTTAAAACGTTATACAGTTGAATTTGTTGATGGAAGGACAGAGATTTTTGATGCCATCATATTGGCAACTGGTTACAAAAGTAATGTGCCCTATTGGCTAAAGGTATATTATTATACGTGGATACAAACTCCTTCCTTTTCTTCTCTTTAATATATGTGTTCATTCTATGATAATATTAAAGGTAGAATGGTCATTTTCATTATTTAAAATGACAATTATTGGTTGTTTAATATCTAAATGTGATGAAGTTTAATATAAAATTTCCACTCACTTTATTCTAAAATTTTAAAACTCGTATAAGGATTAAAGTCAGTATATTTTTTTTTTTTTGAATTCTTTTACTTTCAAATATTAATGAAGAGATTTTACATTTTTATAGACTAAAATGGCATATTATCCAATTTTAAAACACTTATTTTCGTCTGGTGAATTGTTCTACAGATATTTACATAGAAAAAATAAAATATTTTTTTATAAATTAAGAGCAATTTATGTACTTGATTTTGTAGAAGATTATTTGTTTAGATTTTTTCTAAAACATAAGTACATAAATTATTTTAAATTAGACAAAAAAAGTAAATGCTTTCTATTTTTTTTTCTTATAAACAAGGATCTAGCTGAAAATAATTATCTAAACATATTTCTAATAAGTTTCATAAAGTATGAATTTAATTATCAAAGTATTTAGTATCACTTTTACGACTATGAAAATTGAATTTTCCATAAACTAAATATTTATATTTATGAAATCTTATAATTAGCAATTAATTATGTTTTTAAAGGAAGTTGATTGATGAAAAGTTGCTTGGTTTTCAAGTATTTTAAAATTTGTCAATTAGTTCTATTTAATGAAATTCGACGGTTGTGAATGAGGAAAACACAGGAGAATAAAGAACCTCTATATCAGAATTCTGAAAATGATATAAAGGACAAAAAGAAACTAACGTAATTGGAATGGCATATGTGCAGGAAGGGGATATGTTCTCCAAGGAAGATGGGTTCCCTACGAAGCCATTTCCAAATGGATGGAAGGGTGAGAATGGACTCTATGCAGTTGGTTTCACCAAACGTGGGCTTCTTGGTACATCAATGGATGCCAAGAGAATAGCTGAAGACATCGAAAGATGTTGGAAAGCAAAGCATAGCACCACTTTTTCCCACTCACTTAATGTGCCACAATCAAATTCATGATGGCTTCGGGCTTAATTTGATGGTTTCTTTTTTTTTTGCCAAATTAGAGGTTATAGAGAAGACGATATTAGAGTTTGAGAATTGAGATGGGGGAATTTTGTGGTGGCATCACATATGTGCACAATGCTATTATACTAGCTAGTAGTATCAAGAGTGGTGCTCCTCCAATCCTTATACAGAAAAGTGGACCAAGAAAAAAAATTGGGGGGAACATTCGTCTCGTTGTTGCTGTGCCTTTCACATCTTAATTTGGATGGATTCAGTTGTCAACAACATAAGTGGCATTGAGAATAATTGAAGTTGAAGAGGGTTATGGCTTTCCTCTAGTGTCAAGAGGGGAAAAGGGCTGGGGGGAGTGGAAATTTTTTCAACCTTGGTTCTCTTTACATCTTATACAGTGCAATTTTTTCTTATATATATAGGTTTGACTTTGTAGAAGCAAAGTGACCAAGACAAAGAGAAGAAAAAAGAGTAGAGTTGAAGAAGAAGTCCTCTGGAGCGAGTGTTCGATATGTGATTGTGTTTTTCACATATATTCCCATGCATTTATTTTTTTTAAATATAGAATAGATTATGACATTTTGATGCTTTTTTGGTGTCCCTCTGAGACCTGAATGCTTGCTTCGTTCAGGTATTTTTGTTTTCTTTATTTTTTGTAAACTTGAAAAATAAACAGAATAGTTAAGAAAGGAAATGTTTCTTGGTGATGGAGTGCTAAGACTGTGGTAGATCATGTTCCTTGTTACTACCTTCCATACAATTTCGTTATGCAAATGATTTTGGTTCCATGTGGGGGTAGTTAGGTTAGGACCACCATTTCGCTTTTCCATGGAAACTAATTTAAGAACGTGAATTTCAAAACTGCCAAATTTGCAGAGAATTACAGTCGAATTGTTGTTTTCATTTATTACTATTTCCTTTACGCACCAACTTCATTAAGTGTTCAGTAGGTTTGTATGAATTCACTCAAGTAAAATTATTAATTCACGGGTAAAAAGTATTTAATTTCCTCTCTCTCTCTCTCTATCTCTATATATATATATATATATATATATATATATATATATATATATATATATATTAATATTCAACTTAAGTAGTGTCGTAATTGGACTATTAAGCTTTATATTTTTAATTAATACATATTTTAAACTTTAATTTTTTCCTAATTAATTCTTATTTTTTTATCTATTTTAACAAATTAATTTTATTTTTTAAATTATTACTTAAAACTTACGATTTTATAAATAATTTAATACATTAAATTCGGGTAGTACTACTAATAAAAAAAAGTGAGAACAATTACGATAAATCCCATTTATTCATCAGTTTTACTTGTATACATTTCAAACATTCACCACACTACAATTTACAATTAAAAATAGATAAGTATGATTAATCCTTGCAAATATGACTATCTACTTTTATATACTTTAAAATTATTTATTAATTTTAAATTTTTTATTATTTTTTATTAAAGCTCAAGCTAGATATAGAGTTATCACATGAAATTTATTAAAAAGAAAAAAAAACGTGATTATTAGAGGCTAAACCAAACTCATGAAAAGAAAAAAATAAAGCGAGCTATCAAACCAACCCACAAAAAGGTAATATAAAAAAAGTAAAAGAATAAAATTAAGGAAAATCAAGTGAAGATGAAAAAAAAAATTAAAAGTCTAACCACACTCTTCCAACCCATCTGAATCACTAGGGAACTTTCGTTCCACCTAATTGACCCAGTACTTAGAAACTAACTTATACTCTTTCTCATATAAGTGGTTTGTCATGTTTATAAAAGTGGTTAACTGAGTATGACATCTGAATAAATAAGTACATGTCTAAGTGGTTTACCATGTTCATATAAGTGGTTTGTCATGTTTATATAAGTTGCTAACTGAGTATGACATTTGAATAAATAAGTACATGTCTAAGTGGTTTGTCATGTTTATATAAGTGGTTAACTAAGGATAAAATCTGAACAAATAAGTACATGTTATGTGGTTTACCATGTTCATATAAGTGGTTTGTCATGTTTATATAAGTGGTTAACTGAGTATGACATATGAATAAATAAGTACATGTCTAAGTGGTTTACCATGTTCATATAAGTGGTTTGTCATGTTTATATAAGTGGTTAACTGAGTATGACATCTGAATAAATACGTACATGTCTAAGTGGTTTACCA
>Ga0099824_1006832_pt1 | contig 15474 bp, 4 predicted proteins | sample SiratrowhiteBW_FD_76837 | JGI IMG/M metagenome (GOLD analysis project Ga0099824, IMG submission 76837) | Root nodule microbial communities of legume samples collected from California, USA - Siratro white BW | ecosystem: Host-associated > Plants > Roots > Nodule | place: USA: California...
AAAAAAAAAAAAAAAAAAAAAAAAAAAAAAAAAAAAAAAAAAAAAAAAAAAAAAAAAAAAAAAAAAAAAAAAAAAAAAAAAAAAAAAAAAAACAAAACAAAAAAACAAATAAAAAAAAAAAAAAAAAAAAAAAAAAAAAAAAAAAAAAGAAACTACCCTCCAACATTGAACATAAATCATGCATACCGTTAAATATAGCACATCAGTGTTACAAATTACAAACTTACTGACGGGGTTGGAACAAGTATATACTCATCCATTACCAAAACGTTCCCAACACCGACGTTAGAATCCCTGAAAATCTTACGAACCATTTCTATCATTAACATTGTGATACTCCATAGTCAAGTCTTTGAACATCTTCCTAGCCATATAATTTCACATTACCATCCTATGACCCCCAAAAAAACTACACTAACGTGTATGCAGTAAAAAAGTTGAGATATGAAAAATTAGAACGCAACGAATAGAACAATGAACAAACCTCATAAGGGTTAGTCTGAATGAGGGGGCGACCGAGACGCTTGGCAATCTCTTTCTTGTGCTCAAGAACCTTTTTGGAAGCTTCGCGATTAGGATCGAGGTGTCGGAGCCCCGCGAACAACACCAAGCAGCTCAACGCCGCGCTCGCAGCGTACAACAACAGGTCTTGCAGGAACTTCGTCTCCGATGAACCTCCCATTCTCCTTTCAACAATCAAAATCAGAATTCCAATTATGATATGATAATATTAGCCTATCATCAAAATTCCTTCTTCCTTCACTTTGTGTGTAATTGTGGCGTGGAACAATAAACGAGGGTTCTCAAAATCAAACTGAAACAGAAACAAAGTAAGAAAGAAAAGTCAAGAATCCCAAAGGTTGGGGATTGATGTTGAGGAAGACAAAACGCCTGGTGGGCTCAGCCCATTTCTCAATATAGGCCCAATATTTTTCTTGGGCTCGCCTGTCTTATTATTTGGTAGTCGCTTTCTACACTCCATCAATTACTTCTTACACCCCATCGATGAGGAAAGGATAGAAGTATTTCTCTGAGTTAATATAAAAAGAGTTAAGGTTTTGGGTTGGTTCTCGTTTCATTTGGTCTCCCTCTTATTACAAATTCTTAAAATTGATTTGAGATTGATTTAAGATTAATTTGGATTGGATTTTAACGAGAAAGCTTTGCTTTGGTTAGAAAAGTGTTTATTAGAAAAGTGTTTAGTATTGTTAGATTGTCGTGGTGCAATGGTCTATGGCATTACTGTGTGTAAGGTATAGGTGTGGATTTTTTTTTTGAAAGGAGATTATCTTATGGAATTTTATTTTCGGATAAGTATTTGTTGGAGAAAAATATTTGAATTGAAAAAGCAATTTCAAAACATGTTTCAGAATGAATTCGAAACATGTTTCTAGAATGAAAACATGTTTCTAGAAATGAGATTTTAGAACTTAAATTAAACTTCTGAAAACAATATTTCAGAATTAACTTTTACATCTTCAAAATTCATTCTAGAATATTAATTTTAAAAGACAATTTTATACCTAAAAAGAGAACTGGTATTTTAGAAAAATATGTTAGAGTGCAGGAAGCAAATATGAGAGATGCAAAAGCAATTACCTTTTATTAAGGTCGGTCCGAATAGGTCTTTTGAAAGCTGAGTTTCAATAACTTCGTCTTTTGAAAGCTTAGTTTCAATAACTTACACAAATTAACTATTTTGTGTTATAAATATTCCGAGAAACTGATTTAAAAGTTATAATATTTATATTCAAGAAGCCCGTGAAGAAATATAAATAAAATATATTGTAAAATTCCACTAAAATGGGTGTAATGGTAGCGAAAGAATTAGTGATGGACAGAGAGTTATATGTTGTAACTCAGTGCCTTCATTTTAAAAATAGAAGCATATACTGCAGTGATTGGAATCTTCACTATTAAACCAGCACAGCAACAGCACCTGAATCTTCATTATTAAATATTAAAATTGTATAAAGTGCAGCTGTAAACAATTGTCTGTGAGTAAAGATAGATTTTGAGAATGAAAATAAAATTATGCTAGTCTGTATGGAAGTATTTAGGAACTTTTTTAAATTATTAAATATGTTCGCAATGTACTTTTATATATAATAATTAGCATAATTAGAAAATATTTTCTTATGATCTGTAAATTTCTAATCATAAGTAGTATTGATAAAAGAAATTTGAGTATTGATAAAAAATATTAATAATATTTGATTTTTTATTTAAATGTATTTATAGTTAATGTAAATATTAATTTGATTTGCATGAGAACTCAAAAGATATGCATTCTAAAATGAAAAAGTACACCATTGCATAAAAATACACTTGCATAAACAATTCAAAAGAGGAATAACTTAAATGTTAGAATATTATTCTATTTATAATAAATATGAAATACAAATTATATTTTAACTTTTAGTTTTAAATTATCTGAATATAAAAATAAAGGATGAAAAACAAATTTTTTGAAAGATGAAAAACCATAAAAATAAGGTAAAGTGCCAAAATCATAATATATGCATTAAAGCTCCACTTTAAATAATTAAAAATAAGAATATGAAGAAATAAGGTTTAGTTATATAACTTTTAAATTTATGCATTAGATAAATTTTTATGTACATAAATTGATATAAACCCTTAAAATTTTGATAAATAAGAAAATAAATTCCAATCTAATAAATAAGTTTTCCGTAGAATTATCTAATTAAAAGCTGGTAAATAATTAAGTTCGTTGTAAATTACGTAAATATAATTCAATATTTTTTTCTCTCTAATTAAAAAACTAGAGTTATATTTTTTTTAAAGTATAAATATATTTTGTATTTTGGATCCAAAAATTAGATGTTTTTAATAATTATTCTTAGATTAAAATATAAATTTAAAATCTTATATAAACAACCAAAACTCTTATCAGTAGACACAAAATTACACTCCACCTCTATACCTTCTTCCTCCACCTTTTTAGATTTCCAAAATTCTTAAATTACTCTTCATTAAAGTATATAATTTATGATTTATTCTCACTCAACTCTACACCTCTATATATTTTATATATTAAATTTTTTAAACTATACTTCCATTGTAAAAAAGAGTCATTCTAAAGAACGGTAGTAGTATCATCTGTATCTATAATATATCTATTGTATTTTATATTTATCGTCGTCCATCATCAAAAATATTGTATTGTTGTTAACAAAACGGATAGTAAAAAAAAAATAGAAAAAGAAAGTGAGTGACATTATACAAGACGAAGAACTCACCCATACATTTCTTTAGAAATGTTACTACATTTTTGTCCAAATTTTTGTGTCAAATCAACATTAATAAATAAATAATAAATATTAAAAATAAGACACATTAAAAACATAACAAAATATAATAATAATTACGTCATAACTATCCAAGAGAAGATAAATTATGATTATCTTGTTGAGGATAAGATTCATCCATTTCATTTCAATTTAAATTTTTCTCGGGAGTACAAACTCACAGTTCAAGCAATTTTATCTTTTTAAAATGGATAGTTTGAAAAATAAAAAATACATGGAGGTTCATGAAGAATGCATAAAAATGCAAAAAAAAAGCCGTCCAAACTTACTAGGTTGACGTTTTTATAAATTAAACAAATATTAACAAGGACATAAGATTTCAATCAATTCTACCTTCAATTTTTTAATATAGTAAAGGTAAAATATAAACAAAATCATCACAGATATTAAATAGTTAAGAATAAAACATGATAAAATATATTGTATTGTCAAGAAAAAGATTTATTTATTAATATTAAAATTGTATAATATATTTTGTAAACTAAAATTTAAAATTATATAAATTTAAGAAAAAGGAAATATATATTTTTAAAAAATAAATTTTAAATTTAATTCGATAAAGGTTTTCATTTATTTATATAATATAAATTAACTTTATCGAGATCTAACACATTTTTTTATATAAAAATTTTACTTATTTGTAAAACTAAATATTTATAAATAATCGAATAAAAACGTGATAATAAATAGCACAAAAGATTCATCTAACATTATTAAAAATAAATTTTAATACATCTTAAAATTTTATAGAATCAACTCATAAAATATATATACTTATTATATATTATAAATTATTATTATTATTATTATTATTATTATTATTATTATTATATCTAGTAAATAGAGAAAGTTTCAACAAATCAAAATCTATAAATTTAGAATACTTTTTACCCTTTGGTGCATTTCGAACAGTAAAACAACTTTAATACAGCTGCAATCATTGATCCATGAGCCTTTCATTGTTGAATAAAAAAATTGAAAGATCTCGGTAAAGTTGAACAAAGTGATGTAAAAACACGTCATCATATATAAATACATGGACACTCCACATAGGATTGGTAATTTCTAGCCACTAGTCTATTATTTGGTGCAATTTTAATACCAGAACCATTTTTTTTTTCTGCAGAATGTGGCTGACAACTTGGATTTACGAATCTTTATTGTTGAATAAGCGTTACAAAAATTGCTATCGCAGCGAGACAAAGTGAATGATAGTTCTAGCTAGAATCACTTGTTATTGGAATCCTATTTTATTCGTTTCTTTCTCTTTACGTTGATTGATGCCATCCAAATCTCAAGATGATAGTATATATCCAAACGTCATAGTTATCATCACAATCATTCATTCAATGTAAAGGTTTAGCTAGATGCTCCACTTTTTCTTTGATATTTTTTATGCTGCAGTATGGGCCAATGGAAATTAGAAAAATGAAACGAAGAGAATATGTATAATTTTTGAGTAAGTTAAACCAAAATTAAATAAACTCAATTTTGTGTTCTTAAAAAGTGAGTGATAAAGGGGCAACGTCTTCTGGTGTTTAAGAGAGATAAGACACTTGAATAGTACAATTTTTGAGGTGTGGTTACAATAAACATTACCTATATGTCACTTTCTGAAAGAGAATCAAGCACCCCATAGGAGATTCAAGCTTACTGAAATTTTGCATAGTGAATAGCAAGTGTGTGGTGCAAGATATGGACTGATTTGGAAAGTAGTGACAGGTTTTTTCAACTAATACAGCATCATTACATATTAGCAGTACCCCACACTAACATGATGTTTTTGTTATATAGAATAGATTGCCATCTTCCTGTTTAAACCTCTAGGGTTGTTCCTTTCCTTCTATTCCTAGTCAATTTTCCAGTCTTCATTATTGAACATTCTTTTCATCCCCAACTATATTCGGTTACTTTACTCTTCTTTTAGCTAGCAGACACAAGTCAACATTTTCATATCTTCTGATCTCTCTGTTCATGAATTTTAGCAATATGTCACTTCTAGGAAGCTAGAAATCATTCATCTTCTTATAGAGCATAACAAAGAATTGCTGACAAGCCTACATCTGAACTTTCTTTTCCAGCAATATATTTTACCATTGAAAACATTTCTCTAGAAAAAGTCCTGCCAAAGAGCTTCTCAGGATTCATGCTAATCTTCAACGAAGTCCATCAGAAATAAGGGTCAAAGAGAGAATTCAATTAAGGTGAAGAAACTACAACTATCAGAAAACATATGTAAAAAAGAGTAACCTTTCATGAAAAGATTGATATGAAACAAGAAAAACTGCAACAAATTAACTCTAGGACATGTAGAAGCAAAGGAGAATATGGATGACTTACAATCCTCCTCCATTTCCTCTTCTGAATCAAATCTTACGTCTTATTCTTGGTTTGTTCATCAGGCTGCAGCATTTGCTGAAGCTCTTGGAACTACATTTTCTTTCATAAACGATTCTGTGCGAAGGAGACTGAGACTGTCAAAATTACAAAACAAAAGATCGAAATTCAGAACAGTTTGTAACAAACAAGATCAAGATTCAACGTATGTACAAAGAAAGCATGCCAGTAACATCCAATTTTGGAAAAATCATTCAAACCAGATAACAGCATAACGAATTTCTAAAATAAAAGCCTTATTAGCGAACACTCACCATAGCCACAGTAAATGCAAATGGAGATACATACATACACAAACCTTAAGCACAGTAAATATAACAGATACCTTTGAAAAAAATTGAAAAAAAAATATCGAAAAGATCAAATAAAAATAATTGAAATGTCCGATCTACGTAAGAAAATAATAACACATTCAATTCAAAACTGGTTATAGATATTTTTTTTATATTGTATATTATTCAACGTTTTATTCTTATTAAATTCACTTTTATATACCTAACATTTATAAGAAAAATTAAAATAATAAATAAAAATAATTTTCTAATAACCGAAAATCTCTTCAAAAAAATTATTCAAACAATTTATACTTAAATTAGAAAAATTAGAATAAAAGATTTTCTGAGAAAGGAAAGATTCCCTTATTTAATTTGTTGATGTTTTAGACATCTTATTTTTTTTAGAATGATTATTTGCAATAGTGAGACTCATTCCATGAACAATACTATTAATCTATCTAGACTTCATCATTATACCTTCACATCTTCCTTTATAAATGATTCTTTTTAAGTGTGTTTAGATAGGATTTAGACAAGAAATTTTTTAAAAGTTGAAATTTTAGAATTTTATAGAAGTAACCATTAATAATAAAGAATTTCAAATTCCACTTAAAATGTAAGAATATGAAAAATTTTGTATTTTCAAACTGATGTCTGTATTCTTTTATATTTATATTCTTTTTTATCTCAATTTTGATTAGGAGATCATTTGCTTGACTAAGATAAAAACTTTAGAATCATTACTTACATTGACTAGATTTTTTTGTTGGTGTGTTTAAAAGTTATTTTTTTTAGTTAAATTGTTATTTGTTATTGTTGTTGTTTATCATTGTTTTTATTGTTGATGTTGTAGGTCAAGGTTATTTTTTTTGTTTGATGTTTGCTAGGTTTTCATCTTATATTAACTACAAATTTATTAGTAAATATTAGGAGATTATTTTTGGACATATCTAAATTACATTTCTTTAATTATTGTCTGTTATGATTATTTTTTGTTAATGTCTACATTGATTATTATTTTTATTATCAATATGAATGTTATTAACTTGTTTAATAGTTTATTAAAAAAATTAAAAATATTATGTGAACAATTTTCAATCAATATTAACTAGTATTGTTTCTTTACTTATCAATTCAAAATCTTCTAAACTATATTGATCTAAAAATTTTTAAAATAATTAAGAATTTTGTAAAATTAAATCAATCAATATTAGTCTAACTAATTATAATCGATATTAATTGAAAATAATTTAATCTGGCATTAAATAAAAAAATTAACAATATTAATATTTTTATTTTTGAATTATAAAAAATTATTTGATATTTAAATATTTTTATATTTAATAATATAAAATTAAACAAATTATATAAACAAATTCCTGAAAATGCAATGTTAGTGCTTATATTACCTTACTAGTTCTACTGCACACGTCGAGTATAACACTCAGTTGCCCACATCCCAGCAACATTTCACCCAAATCTGATAACTCGTCTCAACATATCCGCAAAACCTCTGAACAACAATCTTTACAAGTCGTAAAGGTTCACTCAATCGCAACAAGTTCATAACATTTGGACCTCTTTAAGAAGTATAGTAAAAAGGTATGTTTACACACCTATATTAATATTAGTTAATATATGTGTACTGATTTAAGTATCAAAATATCTTTTAGAGGCACTCGTTTCCTCCAATCCATATCATCGCTTCTAAGAGGTTGATATCGTACAAACCCGAGATAGGAGTCATATGCGGAAAGGAGAGAAGAAACTTTCGAAGACCGATAAGATCTATCCAAGCTCCGACAAGGACACTTGTGAGGTCTATCCAATGAAATAACTATTAAATACATGTTGATAGATCTGCAACCAACTTTTCTATGTTCTCAAAATCTTAATTTTTTTTTCAACCAAATGGCCTTATGCAAATGAAGTTAAATGATAAAGAGACGACTTGTTCTTCAAAGGAAGTTACAAGAGAAAAAGCAGAAGTTTTGACAAGAATGATTAGAATCAATATTAAGATTAGTAGGTGTACCTAATGTAACGAGACTAGATTCAACCGAATCTATTATGGCTCAAATCACTATTAATTATCATTTAATAGTTTATTCTAATTAATTTTAATTTGTTTTGATTGATCTTAATTAACATCAATCAAACTATGGAGTGGTAATTGGTGATATTTAACGTCTAAAAATCATCATTATGAATAAATATACGGTTTTAAATGACAAGTTCTATAAATATGACTTAGGTATATAGGGAGTATCATCTATCTCACTATTTTCTTATTCATATACTTTTAAACACCTTTTGACATTGCTACTAACTTGAGCGTGTCGGAGAGTCTTCTGCAGGTGGACTCCATTCGATCTAACGTCATCAACTCGATTGCTGCCACCACCACCGCGGATGACCTCCACTTGGGTTAGGTAAGAACATTTGGCACCCACCGTAGGGCCCTGGTAAAACTTTTCCCAAGACCATTGTTTAGAGAGAATGGATCCAGTAGTGCTAGAAACTCTTCAAAAGAATGTTGAGGGAGTCGTCCAAAACAGCGTGGAGATTGTGAAAGCGGTGCTTCAAGAGACTGAGGCCAATGTGCGGGACACCGTCAACACTGCTCGTGAGGAAATGATTGTGCGAATCCACAATCAGCATAGAAATCACGAGGAAGATATGAGAACCCTCTATAACCAGATGATGGTGCTCCAGCAAGAAATAGGGCGGCCATTTGTGAGCCCTCACGCGCCTCCCTCCCATCAAGCATACGATTAAGGAAAGCTCAGAGGAAACACCTACTTTAAGTTGGACACCAACCTAAAGTCAGACAACAACAGAGACTCGAGCGACCCGATTTGGCCAGGGGCGCAACTCTAGGTCAGGTCCAGGCGGCCAGGGGCACAAACGTCAGGACCCCTCGAGATACTATGACATATGCTCTTTGACGAGGTACCACCACCCCCACTGAGGGACGACATGAGGCCTCACATTAGGGGGTTTCACTCCTTCACTCCCGAGGTAATGCAGGTTCGGTTGTCGTCGAAGTGGAAGTGGCCGAACATCAAGACCTATGACAGAAGATCTGACCCGAGATCCACATCAAATCCTACCTCACGCAGGAGAACCTCTTTTTTCTGATGACTTGAGGGTGCATTGTCGCCTGTTCCCAACAACCCTCGAAGGAGCCGCCTTGAAATGGTACTACTCACTACCGCCAAACTCGGTAGATTCCTTTGAGACGCTGTGTGTACAGTTCACAACACGGTTTGCTGACAGCAAACTCATCGTGGCCTCGTCAACGTCCCTACAACATGTCACACAAGGAGATTTCAAGTCACTTCGGCAGTATATGGCTCAGTTCTCTACAACTACGTTGGGAATTCCAAACCTTCATCCTACGGTGGCCATACACTTGCTCTTGGTTGGACTAAAGCCTATCCCTTTCTTAGATACGCTTTACGAGAACCCACCTGAAAACATGGACAACTTGAGGGCTAGGACGGCGAGATACATGAACACGAGGAGAACACCAAGGCGCGAAAAAGGAAGACTATGTCGCAAGCTATGTCAGGGATCGTTCGGTTCCAAAAGAGGACTCGGCCGGAAAGGTATAAACATTACACTCCTTTAAACGCCAGTAGAGAAATCGTTTTGCAGGAGGCGTGTAGCCTGGAGGTGGTTCAACTCTCTTGCCCGAAGCGGTCACACCCTGAAGCGAACCCAACCCTTTGGTGTAGCTACCACCAGAACGTTGGGCAACAATTCTCAAGGCTGTGATATCATTTAGGAGCTCATCTGGTCCAAGGCTCTTATTCTGTCCATACAGAGGAGTCAAGTAGCACCAGCCAGGGAGGGTGCTAGGAATTTCGCCTCCTAAAGGGGTGGGGCGGACGTTTCCACCACCAAAAGGACTGCGACCGAGGACACCACGAGGCCGAGGAGACAAAGCCCAAGGAACCAAGGGCCGAGGTTGGAGATGGAGCTACCCAACAAGACTCCAATATCACTGTGAGGTCGGTAAACGTGGTGGACATCCAATTCGGCTCTGTTGGCACCATTCAGAAAAATCTCAACATCGCCGAGAGCTAAGTAAATATGATTGATATTCCATTCAGCTCGGTGGGAACCATTCCAGGAGGATTTGCAGGTGGGACGCATCCAGCTTGGCTCGGAAGAGGCATTTCATGAGCATTAACTTGGCGAGCTATTTTCCGCCACGCTCCCAACCGTCCATCACCTTCTCAGATGCAGACTTCTCCATCAATGATCCTAATCAAGATGATCAAGTGGTTGTGACTGTACAATTGCCAATTGAAGGGTGCACAAAGTTTAGATTTACTAGGGAAGCTCGACTGACGTACTATACTAGTCAACTTTTCAGAAGCTTCATGTGTCCGAAACCACCATCAAGTCGTACCCCGAACCCCTACTAGGTTTCACGGGACAGAGAGTTCATGCTCGGGACATGTCGATTTGCCGACAACCTTCATTATGGGCAGTCCTATCGGACGTTGATGGTGCGCTACATTTTGGTGGAGGCAGATACGTCCTATACCGTGCTTATAGGGCGACGAACTCTCAATCAACTCGGTGTCATAGTCTCCACCCCACATGGCCGTTAAATTCCCAGCATTAAATGGGCCTATCATTATTGTGAAGGCGGAGCCGAATAGGCCATATAGTGTTACATGCAGAGTTTGAAGGGGGGCGGTAAAACGTCTCATCAGAGTCATGTCATACTTTTTTTCCTTCCACCACATTTAGTGCAAGTTATAATGACTCCGCAACCAAGTTCAAAAGACGCATCCTATGAAGGCTAAGCGTTGAATGAGAAGCACCTTCTCCAAACATAAAGGCAGGCTGAGGCAAAACCACCTCGGTCAACCCCTTCACGGCATACGCCAAGCCAAATACATCTCGGTCATCTACACGGTTCACCTGTTAGAATCACGAACTTGGAGGGCTTGTGTACCTACTCAATAATGAGGTCACATTCAACCGAATCTATTACAGCCCAAACCACTATTAACTACCAATTAATAATTTATTCTAATGAATCCCAATTTGCTCTGATTGATCCTAATTAACATCAATCAAACTACTGAGTGGTAATTCGTGATTCCTAACGTCCAAAATCATTATGAGTAAATATACGATTTTAAATGACAAGGTCTTATACATATGACCTAGGTTTATAGGGAGTATCATCTATCTCACTATCCTCTTACTCATATACTTCTAAACAATTTTTTACACTCTTACTGACTTGAGCGTCGGAGAGTCTTCTGCAGGTGGACCCCCATTTAGTTCAACATCACCAACTCGGTTGCTACTACCACCACCGCGAACGACCTTCACTCGGGTCAAGTAAGAACATTAGGTTTGATGACAGATGATGAGATGAAAAGATTGCTCAAGAATATTACTATCATAAATAAAAGGATTTTTCACCTATTAAGCTCCGACACGGCGGTTAACAGCCGCTTCCCCACGTCGAACGCGCCGCCGACATGGACACTTGACGGAAGCACGTACAACACCGCATCGGACGCAGCTTCTTGGGTCGGATGCAACCCATGTCACCGAACGCTCAGAAGATACGGAGGTGGAGTGGAAGAGCAGAGAAGACGAAGGTTGAGTGATAAGGGGAACATATATGAAAACAGAAAAATAAATGGCTTTCGAAATCAAAACATAAAAATGAATCACTTGCCATTCATAACTTAAAAATTTAGTTAAGAATACCAAAAAAGTCGAAAAGAGAAGAAGTTGTGGAAGAACGCACGGTGTGTGTGGAAGAACAAGCTCTAGCTGAATAAGGGATGAAGTGAAGAATGCTTGAAAACAAAAAAAAAGAACGCTTGTGTTGTGGAAGAATTATCGAAAACAAAGAAGAAGAGGAAGAGTCTCGATTCACAAAAGTAAAGTTTCTTAAATTTTTAATTATTTATTTTATAATTAAATAATATTATATTGTAATATTAAAATAGTATTATAATAAATATAATATATTTTAATTTTTTTATAATCTTTATTTTAATATAATAATTTATATTAAGTTATATTATTAATTATATTAAATTATATTAACAATTATATTTTTATAATTTTATCATATATTTTTAAAAATATTATTATTTATTTAAATTTAAAATTTAAATAATATTTATTTAATTTGAATATCCGTGTCTATGTCGTATCCGTGTCCATGTCCGTATCTGGACTTCATAGTTTTTCACTAAAGGATATGGAAAAGTAGTTTCATAAAAAATAACATGATATATTGTATATGTCTCACCAGAGCACAAGTATTTTTGTGTGTTGAACTGCATCCAAGAAACAAACATATTGAAGAATGAAAAGTAAACAAACTTATGCTTGTTATATGGTCTCACTAAAGGATAACAAGCACAACCAAATGTTTTAAAAAATTTATAAACAAGGTTGTTTGTTAAATAACAATTGATAAGGATTATTGTAGTGAGCGTAAAACATTTATTAGTGAAAGCTTCTCCCCAAATTTTTAAGGGAAGAGATGTTCGAGTAAGAAAAGAAATCTCATATCTTGTTCATATGTATGTGGACAAGTTAAGTGTGGTTGGATTCCATATTTATCAAAATAAGATCATAGGCAAAGAAGCTTTTTGGCATTACCAATTTGTATGCTTTTAAGTTGAAAATCAGTTTATTTTTCTAAAAGGTTTTAAAAGATTTGAAAACAACTAGTGCTTGAGACTTATTGTGCAACAAATATAACCAAACATAAAACATACTTATAATACGCATCAAGAAAAGTAATGTAATAATGTGTTCCATTTGAAGATGAAATTGGGATGATCCTCATATGTTAGTGAAAATCAACTCTAAAGTTTGTAAGTATAGTGTAGTAGAATCATTGAATGACAACTGATGAAATTTAGCATGAACACATGATTCATAAAAAGTAAGTTGGGTACTAACGTGTACTCTACATTATTTCATTATGTGATGAATTACTTTAGTATTTGCATAACCGAACCAAGTGTGTCATAGGTTGAAAGTGTTGGAAAATCAAGGGAAGAAATATCGGGAATATCTTATAATAATGAGACATGAGTCAAACTCACACAAGGGATTGACGTCTCCTTCAACCCAAAATCTTAAGGCAATAAATTTACGGGTCTTGTTTCTTATATGTTGTTCAACTTAGACTCACACTTGGATACCTAATAATCTCCTCCTCAAGTGAGAGTCTCGTCTACATTGGTACATTTCTTCTCCTCGAGCAAAAATATTTTTAAACACAAGTACCTCAAAAATGACCCTTACATATCTTGTTGCTCAAAAGCACTTAGACATGAGATTTTACAACAATAAGACATAAGTCAAACCCACACATAAAATTGATGTCACTTTCAACCTAAAACCTTAAGGTAATGAATTTATTGATCTTTTTTCTTATATATCACTCAACTTTTCATATTTTTATTTAATGTGAGACTTAGACTAACAATGATATCTAATAAAAAGAAGATAAGTGATATGAAAGAAAAATATTAATGAAAAATTAAAAATAAAATGAAAGTTTGAAAAAATATATAAAATTTGAAAAAAATTATAAGTCATTTTATGTTTTCATTATAAAATGATCTCCTTTATTTTCTAATGTTATATAAAACAATAGTTAAGATGGAATTGAAATAAGAGCCTGTTATTATTTGTAAATTTTGAAAGACAGAAAACATCTAAGACTTTTTTTGATATTACAAGAACATGTAATAAATGATTCTGAGAAATTTTTATAGAAATGTGTGATACAGTGTAAATAGCAGAACGAATGCTCTTTTGATAAACCCACTTAAGCGATTACCTATTTTAACCTTATCTGATCCTCTTGTAAGGTGTTTTGATGGTTAAATTTGAACCTTGAAGAGTAAGATAAGATGCAGGACAATTCATCACGTACAAAGCTAGAAAATTCAAAGCAATCAAATTGAGTGATCACTCGCAGTTCATATAATAATTTATACCTACTCTTACACAAATCTCTATATTATACTAATTAGTTGTTTTATAGAAGAATGTGCAAGATAAAGATTCACTACTATTCTGACATATTCTGTTCCCAACTTTATGATTCAATTCAATTCAAAGAATGACAGCTAATATTATGTAAGGTTGAAATTAAAAGTATTGAAACTATCACATAATTATTTAAATTGCAGCATGCTTTGTGCTTAAATTTTAATAACTTATATAATAATTAACTCCATTTTAATTTTTTCTCTTATGAATATATTTATATTACAATTCATTATAAAATAACCAATTTAATGTAAAAGATCAACTAAGTGATGGTTTCTTAATGAGCAAAGATACTTGACCCAAAGAAACTAAATTTCAAATAAATTTATAATGACCTTATTTCTTTAATTTAATAAGAGTTTGTTGAATAAGAAACGGCAGTAAAAACATAATTTTTCAAGTATAATTTATTTGAAATATAACTATAATAAAAATAAAAATATATAAAAGTATAAGTTTCTTAAGATTATTTTAATTTGTTTACCATTAAAAAAATTGGATATGGGTTTTTTAAGAAATAATGTGATATAATAAAAGTTAACAAAATAATAAAAAACCATTTAAAAAAACTCTGGTAAATGAGTTTAGTACTTAATCTAACACTTTTCCGGGAGAAAATGAGTTTAGTTTGGAATAAAACCGCATTAGCTTTTCACGTTTGCCTGACATCACGCTTGTTTTTCTTCTCTACGTTAGTGTTTGTTTTGGGTAAGAAACAATGAAGAAAACTTGAAACTACAGCTACAATTTTGTTGGGGGAATCAAAATTCTCTGCAGGCAAATTTTGTCTAGGCAGACTATGCAGCCAAATCTAAAACCATTGATGAGTTAGTATATAGGTTGTTTAAGAAAGAAAAAGAGTGGATCAGATCTAGACTGCAAGAACATAATGATGTAGAAGCAGGAGAAGATCTGCTTCTTTTTTAGGCTTAATTTTTCACTTTATTTTAACTATTATATTACTTTCACCTTAAACTTCACTGTATTAACATGGATACATTCTATATTTTTTATATTACACTATTTTTAACCACGATATTAACCGACATATTGATTTATTGATATATGACGTCAATTCACAAATATACATTTTTATTTAAAATTAATTAAAAATATGGTCTAAGATTAATAATGTAATATAAAATATAAAAAAATAAAACAAAACAATTACAGAGCTATTAACATGTAAATAAAACATTAACATTTTATATTAAATTAATATACATTTACTAATAATATATATATATATATATGCACGCGTCTGAAAAGGAATTGTTTTTACAAGTACTGATCAGAAAATTAAACTTATGTAAATAATTATTATTTTAAGTTATAAAGTTACAGATTATATATATATATATATATATATATATATATATATATATATATATATATATATATAT
>Ga0099824_1006833_pt1 | contig 15473 bp, 16 predicted proteins | sample SiratrowhiteBW_FD_76837 | JGI IMG/M metagenome (GOLD analysis project Ga0099824, IMG submission 76837) | Root nodule microbial communities of legume samples collected from California, USA - Siratro white BW | ecosystem: Host-associated > Plants > Roots > Nodule | place: USA: California...
CCAAAAACATACATCAAACATTCTCCCAAAACATTCTAATTCGAACAAGCATTCTAATGATATAGATAAACATTCAACACATATTGTTCTTCCATTTCAAAGAAGATAAAAACGCACCTCTTGTAGGGCAAAACCGAACCCGCAGTGGTGACGCCAAAACCAACAACACAAACGAACCCAAATTGGCCAAGTGAATCCTACCAAAACCACAAAGCACAAACAAATTCTCAATACAATAACAATATCAGTAAAAGCAAAAGAAAATGGAAGAGAAAGAATGCGCGCACAACTTCAAAGGAAACGAAGCTCGAATGAACTTGAAATCGAAAATAGAACCGTTCAAATCAAAGCTCTCAACGTCGTGAACAAGAGGAAGTAAAATGGAGTAGAATGAGGTGCAAATGGAGGTCGAAAAGTGAAGGAGAAGATGCCGGAATAGTGCTAGGGAGAATGCGCGAGCAGCAGAGAAGAAAAAAAGTGAAGAAAAACGCGCGTTGGAAATAAAATAGACGCACCACGTGAGTTCTGCGCTCCTAACCGACGTGGTGCATGCACTAAAAGTAAATAAAAAATATGATGCACCAGCCATGTCGGTTAGGAGCCCAGAACTGACGTGGATGGTGCCCTAATTTCAGTCAATTTCCCCCAATTTTTTCACTGGGTCTACTACATCAGTTTCTAGTACACAACCAACGTAGTGAGCAAAAATCCCACGTCAGTTGTGGCTCCTAACCGACGTGGGAATCAAGTGCCTCTTTAAAAATTTCAAAATTTGGTTTTTTTCTTTTTTATAAATACATCAATGACAGTTGTTTGCTTGAATCGATGTGGTTATGTTCATTTATTTACAAAAATGCCAACGCATTTTTGACAACGTCGTTTGCTGATTTAACCGTCTTAATAAGGGGACGTTAAGGCCTAGTTTTCTACTAGTGATTCAACCAATCCTTTGCTTTGCTTGCTAGTGAAAAGAGAAATAATTTCAAATAAACGGCCTCCTTGTCTCGTTCTTCAAATCCCATGGTAGCAGTCATCTCATAGAATGTGGATAGATGAGTATAGGGTCCTCATGATCCAATCCCATAAATTGATCACTACTGATGAGAGTCAAATATGCTAGCTTCATGTCTATAGCTCTGGCCATATTAGGAATAGCAATACTTCAAAAATGTTTGGGCCCCTACTGTAAAGCATAGTCACCCTGGACTCTTCTTGGTTGCTGATTGACATAACATCACACCAGGGCAAAAAAATGTTTATTTTCTCTCGGTTGGTTGTTTGGTTGATCTCGAACCTATCAAGGGCAAAAATAATAAATGGTCCGTTAAACTGAAAACCCGTAAGGGTGGTCAAAGCAAAAGAGAGGACGAAAAGAAATGAGAAATAAAAAATTGACATATGTTGGACGTCATTGAATTTTGTTTCAGGGTTAATCTTTTGAAAATAACACAATCATGGTTTGGAATGATATATGGCCATGTTTCTTTATCCAAAAAATAATAAAAATATATATATCCCTTGCACCCTCTTTGAGCCAAAAACAATATTTTTCAAAATCACCCTAAACAAGGATTGTCAATACCTTGAAAATCAGCTCAAGGTGTGTACCAAAAGCTCCTAAGAATCAAATAAAAGAAATGAATCAAGGAATGGAATGATTGCAAGAAAATTACAAAGTGAGGAAAAAAAATGGAAGGAAAGGAAAAACAAAAGGAAAAAAAAAGAAAAATTATAAAGGAAAAAATGGAAGGAAAGGAAAAACAAAAGGAAAAAAAAAGAAAAATTATAAAGGAAAACCTTGATTGATCTAAGTACAACACGTGGTTGATGATCCTTGTTCCAAAAATAATCATAAACAAAAACCCATAAATAATTTTTGAGCCTTCGCATCCTTTTTCTTGACAACCTTTCAACCCCTAACCACGTTACAAGCCTAATAAAGTCCATGTTGATCGATGAATGATTGTTTTTATTTTCAAAGCTTAACCATGAGACAAGAAGACGTGACTAGCAATGCAATTGAAAAAAAAAGGAAAAAAAAGGAAAAGTGTTTGGGATGCTTCTGATAGAAGATAACATTCTTTTATCACCCAACAAGCCAATTGAGAAAATCCTATACTACGGAAATCCTTTTTGTTCACCACACTATCCAAACAAATCACCTTTCGCACATACCTATTTTCACCCTTTGTACCTCAAAATTGGTGCAATTTTCATTTATTTTATACACTTCCTTCCCTTTTAGGGATACAACTTTCTCTATATGATGCTGCTCCAGTCTTTCTTCATGTCATACTTCACCTAGACTACCCAATACACCAACACTGGGTAAGTCCTATTCTACATGTATACCTTTCATAAAATCTCCCTATTAGAGGGGCATGCGAATAATAGCACACTTGAGACTATGCCATCAAGTTTCCTTTAAACCTCTTCAAATTGTGATGGTGCATGACCCTCTCGGCTCAGTCCAAGGTCCGACCTCATTCTTTTCAAATCATATGATGGTGCGTGACCCTCTCGGCTCTGTCCAAGATCCGACCTCATTATTTTTCAAATCATATGATGGTGCCTGACCTTCTCGGCTCAGTCCAAGGTTCGACCTCATTATTTTTCAAATCATGTGATGGTGCAACCCTCTTGGCTCAGTATAAGGTCCGACCCCATTATTTTTCAAATCATATGATGGTACGTGACCCTCTCAGCTCATCCAAGGTCCGACCTCATTATTTTTCAAATCATGTGACGGTACATGACCCTCTCGGCTCAGTCCAAGGTCTAACCTCAATCTTTTTCAATCGTGATGGTGTGTGACCCTCTCGGCATGGCCAAGGTCTCCACCTCACTCTTATTATTTTAGCTTTTGATATTGTGTGACCCTCTCGGCATGGCCAAGGTCCCCACCTCGTTCTTATTATTTTAGCTTGTGACTGTGTGTGACCCTTTCGACATGGTCAAGGTCTCAACCTCACTCTTATAGTTTCAACTTGTGATGGTGTGTGACCCTCTCGGCACTGCCAAGGTCCCCACCTCACTCTTATTGTTTCAGCTTGTGACAGTGTGTGACCCTGTCGGCATGGCCAAGGTCTTGACCTCACTCTTATTGTTTCAGCCTATGACGGTGTGTGACCCTCTCGGCATGGCCAAGGTCTCGACCTCAATATTATTGTCTCAGCACATGACAGTGTGTGATCCTCTCGGCATGGCCAAGGTCTCGACCTCACTCTTATTATTTCAGCACATGATGGTGCGAGACCCTCTCGGCATGGCCAAGGTCTCAACTTCACTTCCACCAAATCTCATCTTTCTTTACGGATACTCAAACGAAATCAGTGTCTCTATCTTTACTTAATCTTTACTTTGATAATATGAAATTTCATCAAATTTTCATATTATCCCATAAGACTTAAGTAAAGAGAGGCAGTTGTCAACACCCGATTTTGTCCAGGTAAATAAATTAAAATTAAAAAAATAAAAAATGTGTCTACAACTAATTTAATAATCAAAATAAAAAATGAAGAGAAAAATAATAAATAAAAAAATATATACTTTATTAGCTTAGGTTTTTCATAAAAAAAAGTTAAATTTCTCCATTAAATTTTAGAAAATAAAAATAATAATAATAAAAAGACTGAGTCAATCTTCTGAACTGTCTTATTTTAATAATAAAATAATATAAAAATAATAATAACAAGAAAAAAACCATTTGAAAACGGCTCCTCTTCACTGTCCCTATTTTCCCTCACATAAGCTCCCATATTAACAAAAAATTCTCAACTCATAACTTGATTCAGTCACAAAAGCCACCCACTAAAATAACTACCCACTTTCTGACGTGGGAAGGCACGGTTCCTTTTCCCATCTTCCTCTAAACCCAAGTACCCGCATTCTCACCCACACGGCACCACATTTACCACTACTCATTCACCTTAGCCTTATGGGGAACCGCTCTTTCTATAAAGGGATTTGAGACTCACAGATGAAAAGGTGGGGAAGATACTCGCAGTAAAAGAAAAAGAAATAGCTTAAAGAGGAAAAGATATTCATAATCATCTCTTTTGAAGAACCAAGTTTCAAGTATGTTTTTTTAAATGTTTGGCATGGTGTGTGATGTTTACAAACCCTATTTTTCCTTTGCTTTATCTTCATAATATATCCTAGTAAACATGCTATGAAAAAAATAAATATTTCGAAAAACCACATTCATTTTACTCATTCAATTAAAGGTACCGTCTTAGGACAGACATTGTAGGGTGCTAATACCTTCCCTCTATATAACCGAACTCTAATCCAGTTTTGTAGACCATTTCTTTTCGTTAGTTTTCTCATAATTTTCCATAATAAATTATGATGACGACTCTTATATTTTGAAAATAATAATTTGTTTTCCTTCGTCGTCTCCGTCGTGATCCTAGTTGCGACAATGATTAAATTCAATCTTTAACTCTTATAATCAATTATTAACAAAAACTACATAAAATTATTAATTAAATAAATTTAAAGCTTAAAAAAAACTAATTATATCACAAAAAATGGTTCATAAATATTATATAAATGAACTCTATTACTCTCTCAATAGATTAAGATGAAATCATATTAGAATTTAAAAGTTCAATTGTAAAATTCTCAAAGTTGAACTACTAGTGATAAAATTCACGAAATTAAAAATTCAATAACAATATATTTGTACAATTTTAAACATAAAATAATAACATACGTGTTTTAAAATATCTTACATTTTTACGTAATTTAAAATATCATAAATATTTTATTTAGTGTTCGAACCCAGCTCATATTACCCACGTCACCGTTAAATCTTGGTTGTCAGTAATTTAACGACAAATTGATGAAAATATAAAATATATAATTTTAAATTTCCTACTGTAAAGTTTGTGAAATTAAAAATTTGTGACAAAATTCGAAAAGATTAAAAGTTTAATGATACAAAATATATGAAATTTTTAATTTTAGAAAATTTTTGGCATAACACTATTCATAATAAAATAATAAAAAAATTAAAAATATTTGAAAAGTGGAGTTTGAACGCAAGACTACTGAAAGACAAAAAGAGATATTTTAGTCTTTGAAATGACCGAAGGAAAATTAGCGTTCCAACTTTATTCGTACATAATATTTACTATATTAATCAAACAAGAAAATGTTTTGTTAGACATGATAGGAATTTGACATGCAAATAATAATTGTGAATATCTTTTAAAGGCATTAGCAAAAGGACGTAGCAAAGGACATATAAAATCTTTAATTTTCCATGTACTTAACTGCGGCACTGTTAAAGTTGTGGTTATTCATATTGATATATGTAATTATTTGAGTTTTTTTTTATGAATACAAGTTTTTATTGTCAGTTGGAAAACCACTACCACCAATAGATAGTCCTAATAGACTATCACAGTTGCAACATGAACAACCTCAACCACACGAACCAATGCCAGAACAGACTATCACAGTTGCAACATGAACAACCTCAACCATACAAACCAGTGCACCTCGAGAACACCAAAGTTGTAACTTCTCCAATGGGATGAAATTGGAAAATGGCAGGGAAGAAGCCAGCCTAGTAACTTTGAATAATGAAATCAAAACACAAATCTAATGAAACAAACTATAAATTTCAAATTTTTCATTGTAAATTTCCTGAATTTTTAATAATCTTCTAACAATTGTAATAATCGTATTTTTAATTATTATAAGTAAAAATAATAATAACATTAATAATAATATTATTAATAACGATAATAATGTATTATACGGCTATCAAGGAGTATGGCCGACAAGTACCCAAACCAACATGACCACCAAACAGTAGGGCTGACAACACCACATATCAAGCTTTTTGTGATTCAACAACTACTCAAGCTTGGAAGGCTTGTGTACTATATGGCGAGCAAGGAGTATGACCGACAAGTACCCAAGCCAGCAATTGCCCAGACCCACAAGAACCCAGGCCAACAAGTACCCAGGCTGACAAGTAACCAGGCTGACAAGTGCCCAGGCCGACAAGTAACCAAACTAACAAATGCCAAGACCTACAAGAACCCAGGCCGACAAGTACCTAAGCTGACAAGTACCAAGCCAATGCCAATAAACCAACATCCCTACTCCCCTTGCATTGGGAACGAGTATCTTACATCTGACAAAGAAACAAATTCCAATAAATGACGCTCCCATCACCTAAGAAAGAAGAAATCACACGTCTTCCCTCTGACACATAGTGCAGAACAACAATCATACCCTGCACAGAAGAGACTGAGGTGTATGTGGACGACATCATCGTCAAGTCTGATTCTTGTGAACAACAACGAGACGATTTGGTCGAAGTTCTTGGGGCATTACGAAGGTATAACATAAGACTGAATCCTGAAAAATATGTGTTCAGCATGGAGGGCGGAAAGTTCTTGGGATTCATGCTTACACACAGGGGAATAGAGGCGAACCCGGACAAGTGTCAAGCTATAGTAGAGATGAGGAGTCCGAAGAACATCAAGGAAATTCAGAGGCTGGTTGGAAAGTTGACGGTCATGGCCTGGTTCATTCCAAGACTGGCCGAGAAGACCGGACCTATCATCTGGTTACTCAAGAAAAGGAGCAAGTTTGAATGGACCGAAGAGTGTGAAGAACTCTTTGTACAACTCAAGCAATTCATGGCAATGACCCTAGTGATACAAAAGCCAATACACGGCCAAGCTATCATGGTGTACTTGTCAATCTCTGAAGAGGCCATCAGCTCAGTACTCCTCCATGAAACCGACAAAGAACAGAAGCCCGTGTACTTCGTAAGCCGAACAGTTTAAGACGCTGAAAGAAGGTACCAAACAATTGAGAAGTTGGCCCTAGCATTGGTTCACACAGTAAGAAGAATGAAGGCTTACTTCCATAATCACCCGGTGGTTGTTAAAACTGACTACCCTATCAAGAAGATGCTAACAAAGCCTGACCTCACAGGGAGAATGATAGGATGGTCAGTTGAACTGTCAGAACTCGGAATCACCTACGAGCCACGCGGGGCTATACGGTCTCAATGTTTAGCCTACTTTTTTATGGAACTAAGTCCAGAACCTGCAAGTCCTAACACCCAATGGATCATCTATGTCGACGGATCCTCAAACACCAAGGGAAGTGGGGTCGAAATCATCTTGGAAGGATCAGCAGGACTCACCATCGAGCAATCACTAAGGTTTGACTTCGAAACCACTAATAGTTAAGCTGAATATGAGGCTATAATTGCAGGACTAAATTTAGCTAAAGAAATGGAAGCAGAAGATATCTAGTCTAGGAGCGATTCAAAGTTAACAGTCGACCATCTGACCGGATAGTTCCAAGTCAAGGACCACATGATGATGCAATACTATCTGAAAGTACTGAATCTCCTCTCAACTTTTAAAGAAGCAAAGGTAGAACACCTAAAAAAGGAACAAAACACAAGGGCCGACAAATTGGCTAAGCTTGCAAGCACCAAGAATAAGAACCACTACCACTCGGTCATACAGATGACAGTCCCTGCACCAAGCATAAATATCGGGGATGAAGTCATGAATATTGAAGAAGACAAAGAGTGTTGGATGATCCCTATCATTAAGTTCCTAAAAGAGGGTACATGCGAAGAAACTGAAGAGACCACCATGAAACGAAAGTGCGCAAGATATACCCTGATAGGGGAAGAGCTATACCGAAGGAGCTACTCGAGGCCACTGTTGAAATGCATCAATAAAAGCCAGGCTGAGTACGTCATGGCCGAATTACATGAAGGCATTTGCGATTTTCACTCTGGAGGATGCAGCATGGCAACCAGAGCACTAAGGGTCGGATACTACTGGCCAACAATGGAGAATGATGCTGCGGAATATGTGAAGAAGTGTCAAAAATGCCAAGAATTTGGCAATATACTAAGGACTAAACCTGAAGTTCTGCATCATATGAACTCGCCATGACCCTTTGCTCAATGGGGAATTGATATCATTGGACCATTCAGCCCAAGAAGGGACATTGTAAGTTTCTCCTGGTTGCTATTGATTATTTTACTAAGTGGATAGAGGTCGAACCCTTGGCCTCTATCACTGCTAACAAGGTCCAGTTCTTCGTGTGGAAGAACATAGTATGCAGGTTCGGGTTGCTGAACACAATAATTTCGGACAATGGAAGAAAATTCATGGATCAAGGACTCCAGGACTTCTACAAGGGATTGGGAATTCGCTCCATCACCAGCTTCGTGGAACTCCCACAAACCAACGGACTAGTTGAAGCTGCAAACAAAGTCATCCTGAATGAACTAAAGAAAAGACTGGGAACGGCCAAACGAAGATGGACCGAGGAGTTGCTAGAAGCGTTTTGGGCATACAGATGCACACCACAATCTTCAACCAAGGAGACCCCCCTTTAGCCTCACTTATGGTTCAGACGCTATATTGCCAGTAGAACTTGGAGAGCCCAGTCTGCGCATAGAGATGTTCGACTTGAAGCTTAACAGCGAATGTCTTATGGGTAGCCTGGACCTAGTCTGCAAACTAAGAGACAAGGCACGAGTGAGGGAAGAGGCAAGCAAGAGAAGGGCTGAGAGGAAATATAACTCCAAGGTCAAACCGAGAAGTTTCCATGCTGAAAACTTAGTATGGAGGATGAGAAGTGAAGCAAGACAAGGAGAAGGCAAGTTCTCTGCTAATTGGGAGGGACCATTCAGAGTCCGACAGGTAGCAGGCAATGGGGCATACCACTTGGAGCACTTATCTCAGAAGGCAATACCAAGGACTTGGAACGCATCGCATCTTAAGTTCTATTTTAGTTAGTTTATGCTTTTTCAATCTAATGTAATAGAGTACTCTTTCCTACCTCAGTCTTATTCCCTAACGAGGGTTTTGGCTAAGAAGGTTTTAACGAGGCTATACTTTAATGAAATCATTCAGTTGTTTTGCAAACTACAGACGTACCTAATAAAGCATGAATAAGCAAAACTCGAAAACCCAATCAGAACTGATTGGTAGCAGAGCCGAGAACTCATCAACCTCAACTCGAAAACCCAATCAAGAGCGATTGGTAGCAAAGACGAGAACTTCTCGACTTCAACTCAAAAACCCAATCAAAAGCGATTGGTAGCAAGGTTGAGAACTCCTCGGCCTCAAAAACCCAATCAAGAGCGATTGGTAACAGGGCTGAGAACTCCTCGGCCTCAACTCGAAAACCCAATCAAAAGTGATTGGTAGCAAGCATGAGAACTCCTCGACCTCAACTCCAAAACCCAATCAAGAGCGATTGGTAGCAAGGACGAGAACTCCTCGGCTTCAACTCGAAAGCCCAATCAAAAGCGATTGGTAGCAAGGCCGATAACTCCTTGGCCTCAACTCAAAAACCCAATCAAGAGCGATCAGTCACAGGGTCGAGAACTCCTCGGCCTCAACTCGAAAACCCAATCAAAAGCGATTGGTAGCAAGCATGAGAACTCCTCGGCCTCAACTCCAAAACCCAATCAAAAGTGATTGGTAGCAAGGTCGAGAACTTCTCGGCCTCAACTCGAAAACTGAAAACCCAATCAAAAGCGATTGGTAGCAAGGCCGAGAACTCCTTGGCCTCAACTCGAAAACCCAATCAAGAGCGATTGGTAACAGGGTCGAGAACTCCTCGGCCTCAACTTCAAAACCCAATAAAAAAATGATTGGTAGCAAGACCGAGAACACCTCGGTCTCAACACGAAAACCAATAAAAAAAGATTGGTAACAAGGCCAAGAACTACTCGGCCTCAACACTCAAAAACCCAATCAAAAGCGATTGGTAACAAGACCGAGAACTCCTCGGCCTCAACTCCAAAACCCAATCAAAACTGATTGGTAGCAAGAACGAGAACACCTCGGTCTCAACTCGAAAACCCAATAAAAAATGATTGGTATTAAGGGCAATAACTACTCGGCCTCAACACTCAAAAACCCAATCAAAAGCGATTGGTAACAAGACCGAGAACTCCTCGGCCTCAACTTAAAAACCCAATCAAAAGTGATTGGTAACAAGATCGAGAACTCCTCGGCCTCAATTCAAAAAGACAATTAAAAGTAATTGGTGACAAGACTGAGAACACCTTGATCTCAACTCGAAAACCCAATCAAAAGCAATTGGTAACAAGGATGAGAACACCTCGGTCTCAACTCGAAAACCGAATCAAAAGTGATTGGTAACAAGGCCGAGAACACCTCGATCTCAACTCGAAAACTCAATCAAAGCGATTGGTGACAAGGTCGAGAACACCTCGGTCTCAACTTGAAAATCCAATAAAAATAAAAAATGATTGGTAACGAGGCCGAGAACACCTCGAACTTAACTCAAGAAACCTAATCCAAAGTAATTAGCGTTGGGGCATAAAACACCCCAAGACATCAAACAAATGCTATCTAAGAAGTATATTTAAAAGTTTATATGCTTATAACGCTTAAAGTATAAAGAATAAGAAGAATACGACCAAAACTTATGCAAAACGTCCATTATATATTCATAGCAAAAAATTACAAGGTCTGAAACAAAAAGTCACAACACAACTGAAGCTGTGCATATACCTATTTACAAAAAAAAAAAAAAAAAAAACAAACACTAACTACTCGGCCCACCAACTACTCGACCCCCTCGAACCCACCAGCAGAAGCTTCCCCCTCAACCTCATTCACCTCCTCCACTTTCGCTTCAAGGGTGCCCTCTTCGTCCTCGCCTTCTTCCTCATCTTCTCCCTCCAAAGTTTCCTCCTCATTCCCACCACCAACCTCTTCCTCCTCATCAGCCTTATCGGTTCCCTTGTCGGGCATATCTTCGATAGGGATAAGCTGACCCTGGTAAACCTCCTTCTCAACATCAAACTTGTTACAATCAGCAGGCACCCCATACAGCAGAAAAGCTTGCCTAACAGCTTGCTTAAATCCTTCCTCAGTAACTTTCAGGACACAGTCCTTGAGGGCAACCACTTCTTGTTCAAGCTTGGCAATGTTCTCATCCTTCACCAATAAGGCATCATCACAATCTTGAATAACACCATGAAGCTCTTCATGTTGTCGAGACAGATTGGTCGTCAACTCCTCCTCCTTCCTTTCCAGCTCACCACACCGCGCCTCTAGTTTGGAGATATCAGACTTTAAGGCCGAAAGGTCGACTGTCAGCTTGTTAACTTGGTCTACCAAAGCAAATTTGGCCTCCATGACCTTCTTCAACGCACCTCGGGAGTCAGCCAACCTCAGTCTTAAGTCCTCAAGTTCCTTGGCCGACTCTTGGGAACGCTCATGAGTCAAAAGGCGAACAACAACCATTGCCCACGCCCGGAGCTCTAACAAGTCGGTCATGAAGTCCCCTCCCCCTTAAAACATAACAACAAGACCTCGTTCTCGGTTTGAGTAAGGGAAACGTTCACATCCTTATGAAACTCAAGGTCATGGGAAACTAATGCTTTTCCCCCCAGTGCTGTCGACATCCTCAACAAGAGTCTTAGCCCTCTTAGGAGCGTCCTACCGCTTCTCCTTGGACTTAGTCTTCCTCTTCTTCTGTTTCTTCTCGACCAAGGGAGGAACAGGATCAACAGGAGGGACTTGTTGAGCAGAGCAGGAGGCTAAAGTCTTGGCGGCACTGGAAGAGGCACCCTTGACAACCTCTCATGCACGTTGCGCCTTCTCTAAGCGCAATTTGTTAAGCATGTCGGACGCACCTTCTTGGGCCATGATACCTGCCAACAAGATAAACAAAGTTTATTTAAGTTAATATTGACCGAGAACCATACGAAAACGTAAGAACACACATAACACTCAAATCAACCCAGCGCTGAGAGAAAAGGTAAAGCTTGAGAATTTTTTGAGTAGGTAACCTCCTTGGAAGCCTATCAAAAAGACTAAAAATTATCTGGTCCTCATTGGTCATTGATGACCTAGGCCAGTATAGGTAATGTACAGGTGTCCAATGAAAGGGAAACTTTGGAATGTCACCATAATAGAAGTATTTGTGACCTGTCGGCTCTATAGCAACGCGGAAGAACCCAGTCTTAAAACGCTTGTAAGAAATAGTATAAGGAGAAAACAAAGCACCCCCAAACTGGCTGACCAGTGACACCTAGCGAATTGGGTTACTAGGCCGAGCACTATAGTAGTGAAGGAACGATTAGGGAGAAGGAGTGAGACCAAACATTTCACAGAGAAGCCAAAAACATTGAAGATAACCCCAAGAATTAGGATGCAGTTGGGTGGAGCAACATTCAAGATAAGCAACACCCCCATGGTGAACTCGTCAAAAGGAAGCCGAACATGAACATCGGTAAAGAAGGTCGAGTACATGAAGAAGTAATCAGATTCACCCTCTTCTCGGCCATAGCAAACATGATCGCTAACCGAACACTTCTTCATCAACACGAAACCCCTCTCAACCTCAGGAACAACCATAGTAACACTCGCGACAAAATACTCTAAAGATGTAGACCAACAATACTTAGAAGACTATTTCAAAACTTGATCACTCACCCAATAACACCCAGACCTAAGAGGGGGATCACCGAACGAAGTATCTCTAGAGGACTCCTCGTTTACGTTGGCGTTGTCAACCCTCACTACTAAAACACCAGAAGGTGGGGAGTCTTTAGGAGAACCAACTAACTCCCTAGGAATGCTAAAAGAAGGCTTAGAAGTAAAAGAAGACCGGGAAGTAGAAGAAGACTGAGAAGTAGAAGACAAAGACGAAGAGGACATGATTACCTTAAGGCCGAAGAGACCACAACACACTCAAGCTCCCAGAAGAGAAAAAGATATCGAACCTCGAAGGAAGAAAGCAATGAGAAATTCCAAAATGATTCCCCAAACCTTCACTTATAAAAAATATTGGGAAGGTGATCAACGACCTCTCACCTCCCAACCATTCGATCTTACAAATCTCGAGGGCTGTAAGACATCAGTCCCATCAAAAGAAGGCCCAAGGCCCAAAAACCACACCTAACCTAACCCTTAAGTAGGGAAAAAAACTGTACCAGCCTGAAAATGGCACGAATTTCCCATAGTTAGCACGAGCAACAAAAAATGATGGCCAACAACATTAGTTGATGCATTACGCGGCCACCAGAAAACACGACCAACAACATCAGTTGGTGTACTACACGACCACCAGAAGGCATGGTCGACAACATTCTATTGCTGAAACTCTTGTAATCTAAAGACTACAAGAGCTTGGGAGGCTTGTGTACTATATGGCCATCAAGGAATATGATCAACAGGTACCCAAACCAACATGACCACCAAAGAGTGGGACCGACAAACCACTTATAAAGCTTCTCGTAGTCCAACAACTACTCAAGCTTGAGAGGTTTGTGTACTGTATAGCTATCAAGGAGTATGGCCATCAAGGAGTATGACCGACAAGTGCCCAAGCCAACATGGCCACCAAAGAGTGGGGTCAACAACACCACTTATCAAGCTCCTCGTAGTCCAACAACTACTCAAACTTGGGAGGCTTGTGTACTATACGACCATCAAGGAGTATGGCCAACAAGTATCCAAACCAACATGACCACCAAAGAATAGGGCCGACAACACCACTTATCAAGCTCCTCGTAGTTCAACAACTACTCAAGCTTGGGAGGCTTGTGTACTATATGGCCAGCAAGGAGTATGGCCGACAGGTACCCATGCCAGCAATTGCCCAAACCCACAAGAACCCAGGCCGACAAGTACCCAGGCTGACAAGTAACCAGTCCGATAAGTGCCCAAACCGACAAGTAACCAAACTAACAAATGCCCAGACCTACAAGAACACAGGCCGACAAGTACCAAGCCAATGCCAACAAACCAATATCCCCACTCTCCTTGCATTGGGAACGAGCATCTTATAGCTGACAAAGAAACAAATCCCAATAAATGGTGCTCCCATCACCTAACAAAGAAGAAACCACACGTCTTCCCTCTGACACATAGTGCAGAACAACAATCATACCCTGCACGCCTTCCCTCTGACACATAGTGCAGAACAACAATCATATCCTACACAAAAGAGATTGCACGTCTTCCCTCTGACACATAGTGCAGAACGACAATCTTATGTAGAGGAGACTGCACTTCTTCCCCCTGACACAGTGTAGAACATTCATCATATCTCGGATAGAAAAGGCTATACATCTTCCTCGTAACGCCATGCATAATAGTATAAATAATGAACAGTGAGTAGAGTTAAAGGACTTTTGAAAAAAAATAGACCCCAACTGATACAGTTCACTTCTGATAATCAAGGACTCCAGTGAGAGAGATCAGAGTACTTCTGATAAGGATCTTTCCTCCACCTTGGCGACCGGAGAATAGAAATTCAGAGGGATCAGCACAGTTGGCACCTTAAAGTCTTGTTCTTAGCCTCAAGACTCCGCAAGAACTTTTATTATTCTTGGCCCTCAGGCTCCATAAGAACAAATAACATTAATATTGATAATAATATTATTATAATTACTTTTATTATTAATAACATTATTATTATTATTAATACTAGCATTAATAATATTAGTAATACCATTAATAATATTAATAATAACATCAATATTATTAATAATATTATTAATTGTAAAATTATTATTAATATTATTATTATTAATGTCATTTTTAATATTGTTATTATTATTATTATTACTAGATATTATTCATATTATTAATATTTTTAATAAAACTGTTATTGGTAATAATACTATTATTAATGGAATGTTATTATTAGTACTATTATTATTAATGTTGATATTAATTATAATAATAATATTATTAATAATGTTTATTATTATTATTATTATTATTAGTATTATAAATATTATTATTATTATTCAGTTTTTTTCATTGTAAATTTCCTGAATTTTTGATAATCTTCTAACAATTGTAATAATCGTATGACAATTTATTTTTAAGAATATTATAACTATTATAAAAATAAAATATATATTTATAAAAAAGATAAAAATAAAATAATAATCGTAAAACAGTTATAAAAAATATGATATTTTAACATTTAATAAACTTCTACCATCAGTTTATAACTATTATTTTCTTTTTATAAATATAAAAACTATAATACTATTAAAACTAAATTGTTACACGAATGATTTTAGGGCCGTAGAAACATTATTTTTCAAAGTCCTTCAATACGAAAGTACCATAGTACTTTTTAAAACCATTGAGGCCACAACTTATTAAAAAATTACTTTTTCCTCGTATTGACATTTAAGACTGTGATGGAGAGTGTTTTCACATGGGCACCCATTAATGAAAGGGAATAGAGCCTATAAATAACATAGTAGCTGATGGGAGAAGTCCCATGCCCAGTGACTTCTTCCACACCATATACCCAATAAGCCAGTGACAAGTCAGGGAGAAGGATAAGCCGTAAAAGAAGAAATGGGTCTAATTCCTTCAGATAGCACAGCTTCCCATGTTCTTCTTTTCCCGTTCATGTCTAAAGGCCACACCATACCCCTTCTCCACTTCGCCCAA
>Ga0099824_1006834_pt1 | contig 15468 bp, 6 predicted proteins | sample SiratrowhiteBW_FD_76837 | JGI IMG/M metagenome (GOLD analysis project Ga0099824, IMG submission 76837) | Root nodule microbial communities of legume samples collected from California, USA - Siratro white BW | ecosystem: Host-associated > Plants > Roots > Nodule | place: USA: California...
TATATATATATATATATATATATATATATATATATATATATATATATATATATATATATATATATTATCTATGTTTAAGTTTATATATTTTTTAATTATTATAAGTTCTCTGTACACGGGTTTATAGTGGGTAATTAATTTTTAAGAAGTTACATTTTATATTTAAATTATTATTAGAAATAAAATGGGACATATTAGTTAAAGAAAACAATATTTGTAGTTTTATCATTATATAATCTCTTGACTTCTACAAATTCTAACTATAGTTTTCTTTGTTTAAGAAAATATTGTAAAACATAAACAATTTAAGATTATATGAGTGACTGAATATTATGGCTACTCTTAAGGGAAAAACATGTAAATTCTAAAAATAATTTTATAAATGGATTAAATAGCTCTTGGTATATGAAATGCAATTTGATTAATTTTATTAAATACACACTGAAAAAGTTAATTTTCTAATAAATCATAAATAAATATATATTTTTAATTTATCAACTAAAATTAACGTAAAAATATTCAAACTCATTTATTTAGCATACATAATAACTATCTTTATTTTTATCTTGTTGTTTTAGGTGCTGTCTTTTTAATTTGTTAGGCACGTTGGGAAAGAACATATTAGTCTTTTGTAGAATGACAGTATGAGACATAAAATTTCTTTTAGAGAAGAGATTTTTCCTTGTAAATGAGAGTAATGTACAAAAGCTCTACAGTAATTTTTTTATGCGAGTGAGGATAACTCTTTTATCTTATATTATATAAAAAAATTTCTTGCTGATAAAATAAATAATGATCATCTTTATTGAATGAAGGAATAGATAGCCTAAACAAGAAAAAAATAGTTATGACAATAAATTTTTCATTCATTACATTTGTATTAATCCTTGATTGAAAAATTAACTAAATTATGACAGTATTGCAGCTACTATGCATAATTTTGTCACAAATATCAGGATATTGTACTATTGTTATGTGAAAAGTACAAATTTAGTATTGCTATAGAACTTTTGTGCATGGGTGTAATTCTTCAAGTTGCAAAATTTATACATCCCAAGTCATTAGGGTACTTTATATTATTTTTGTTTGTCATTCTCCATTCAATGAATCAATATGTTGTAAAATAGAGGAAGTGATGATCATGTCATAAATTTATATGGATAAAATAATAAATTAACACGTCATTTTTCTTAACCGAACTATATTCAAATATTTTGAATAATTTTATGAATAAAAAATAATAATAACAGAAAAGCAAGATGTCATTAATCATAATCAGTCAACATTTTTAATATAAACTAATTATTTACAATATTAAGAATTATTTTTACGTATATGTGATAAAATTTTGCTAAACGCAGCGGTCTGAAAAAGCTTGCTCAAAAGAGTTGACCTTTTGATGATACAAAATGAATTGAAAATTTAAAAAAATAGCCATGGCAATATTGCAAATAACGAGTGTTTTGGAAGAACATGCATCGATATACCTTAGAACATTTTCAGTGTAAACAATTTTTTTAAAACATTCATAGAAATCATATTAAAATAATATTTTTTATTTGCAAATAGATAGTATAACTCATTAAAAATATTTGAATGAATAATCAATTTATTACAACAAATATTACATTATTACATATTTTAATTTTAATAAATAAGGAAGAAAAAAAGAATAGGCATTAGTATAAAAAATTTAATTTCTATAATTTTGTTAGTAGTTGAAGTAATTAAACACATATTTGATTATTTTTAATAATTGTCATATATTTATTAAAGAAAATAATTAACATTAGTATGTAATGAATTTTAAAAGAAAATATTTTTTAAAGAAAAATCAACGTTATTAAAATACTCTAAATTACAAAAAAAAAAGTAAAAAAAAAATCATTTTAACATTAATTACATATTATATTAATAATATAAAATAATTACTAAAAATCAAATACAAGCTAAATTACTTAACTATTAATGTAGTTTATACAAAATTATCAGAATTAAAGTTTTTTACTCAAATTATTTTTTTCTATTTTATTAAAAATAAAATATATTAATCTTTATATCACTAAACCAATTATTTATCCAAAATACATTACAATTATAAAGCATCCAACCTAATATTAGGTTATGCCTTTTAAGTCAAATATTTAAAATGACTGAAAAGTGAGTTTTGAAAATTCCATGCAACTTCTTATAATATATTAATAGGTTATCCTTCTTCTGTACAGGTCATAGGCCACATGTAGAAACAGAGGAACCTAATATTAGGTTAAACCTTTAAGTCAAATATTTAAAATGACTGAAAAGTTAGTTTTGAAATTTCTATGCAACTTTCATAATATATCAATACGTTTTTCTTTTTGGTACACGCCACATGTAGAAAGAGAGGAGACATATTATATATTGGTTTGGTATGCACGCTTTTTTCTTTACTATATTAAAATTCTTCATGGCCTTGCATTAATATACTTTATAGGACTAATTAGCAAGTAGCTTGTGTAAATGCACTCACTCGAGAGGTCGAATAATTTTTTAAAGAAAGTTATATAATTAATAATTTTTTAAATGTAATTTTTATCATAATTTTGTTTTATTGTTAAGTTTTTCTAACATTCAACTTTATAGATTTTTTTTGTTAATACTAATTTAACTTCTTAAAAACTAAATTCTATTAAACTAAAATAATATAGTAACTTTATTTAAATAATAATTTGAAAGAATTTGACAAGTATAACATTTATGGCCAAAATTTATAAAGATTTTCTTCCTTAATATGTTAGAGTTAATGGCTTGACTGCAAAATTTAACTTTAATTGTATTAAACTAAAATAATCAATTTCTTATTTTACTTTTTGCTATCAAAATTGTCCTGACATGTGTAGTTACCAAAAGAGAAATAATAGAAATATTATATTTAAAAAAACTCGATACAATTTAATTTACAAACTATAAATTTCCATAGGTATGGTATAATTCAATTTAATTATTAGTCTAAGACAGTAACAGTAAACTAAATGATTGTATCTGTGCTCAAAAGTATTAAATTGAAGAATAACCATGTTATACGAATTAGATAATGTAAGTGAGGTGAGACTAAAAGATCTTTAACCAATTATATGTAAGTTAATAGTTATCTTTAAACTTGATATGTTTGTATTCTTCATGCTTAGACAAATTATAAGATATAATTTTCTTGCCTAAAACTGTTTTTTAGTTTTTTTTTTCTATTTTTTACTATTATTTTATAAACACGTATTAGAAGAGAAATTGACAGTACATTTATAAAGGAAGGTACCTCCTCTGATAAATTTTTATCTTTTATGAAAATCTTTCCACAAACTTCATCTTTCCTTGCATAATATCCCGTAATTGTTTCAAAAGTTTAAATCTTATTACATTCGGTCCTAGACTCTTGCCTTCACTCACACTTCCATATCTTAAGCAGAAAACTCAGTTATAAAAAGCAGTTATCTTGCTCTAGTATACTCCCAAACTATATCCCGTTTAGCATTGGCTTGCATGGGTTATCCATGTTCAATCTTTTCTAAAATATATTCTAACTTTCTCTTTTACAATATTTGGATTCTCCTCCCACTTCCTTCTACTTCAACTCCTCTTAACAGATTACTTTTATTCCTTTTCTAGTTTAGGATTAAGTGAAAGAACTCGGTATTACAGAATCACCTTCCTGCATCCATCTAAGTATATAAATTTAATTAACTACTATCCCTTGATATTATACAATATGTAACTATCGCATTAATTATGTATTTTTGAAAGTATTGATTATCTCTAAATAAAAAGTATTGACTATTACTATTTTTCTTTGTATTAACTTATAAAATGTTGGGTTTTCTAACTTATTTGATGTGTTATATTTTAGTATTGATTGAATTTATTCATAATTAATATTTTTATTTATTATTTTAATATTATTCATTTTAATTATTATTACGATAAAAAAAAAGAGAAAACACCCATAGTTAATTAAGATGTCTCATGATATTTATAATGGATTATGTAGAAAAAAACACACTTAACAAAATATTTTTTATTTTAACATTACAATTGATTATAGATGCAACATAATTATTTGTTTTTCTTCTCTCTATTTTTTCATCCTCTCTGTGGCCTTTTCATTGACGACCAAAGAAAAACATGATTAGCCCATAAAAAATTACAATGAACATCTAGATGAGTTCTTTCCAATTCAATTTATACTACTCCAGCATCTTCTAAGTATACCACAACAAATAAATAAAACTTTTGAATGATCTGAGTCCCTATTTAAGGCGTTAATATTTCGGCATGAAGCTTAGTTAACATTGTTACAAAATTTATTCCCATTTTTTTCATAAATTTTCTATTGAAACGTGAGAAATTAAAAATTATAATTCCTCTGAATTAAGAATTTACAAGGCTAGAATTTCTTGGACTGTGGAGAGGAGGAATCACTTACTGTATTATTTAATTTTAATTAATTGTGGAAAAATATAAAATTGTAATGGGATTCTGATTCTGATTCCAATACTCCTACTTTATTTAGAGAAAAAGACGTGCCACTTGATGCTTCTTGTTGACTCTGAGTATCTGAGGACGTCACTTAGAACTAAGTTTCACATTTTGTTTCTTTTGTACCCAACAAAAACAACATCAGCACATAATTCAATCACTCACAACATTTTCTTACGAACCTTTCATTGTTCGGGTACCACTGACCGTACGAGTACTGTGCATGTGGAAGGAAAAGTGTAAGAAGTTGTTGTTTGTATTTCTTGATATGCAAAAATTAAAATTATGACTAGAACAAAAATTATACTTTTAAAAGTCATTTCCTGCTATATCATGATGATGAATAATCTGAATTCCAACGTTGCGATGATGAATAACGTGAACAGTGATCTTCACATATTGTTCATAAAGCATGTGATGAAAGTGATAGAAAAAAAAAAGAATTTAAGCACCGGATAAATGATTATTAAGAAAACCCAATCCAGTGCTTAAATTTTTTTTTCTACAATTTAGCTACCAAGGTCAAAGAAATTCTGCAACGAATATATAATCATAATCCATTATCTTACATAATCAATTATACAAACATAATAGTAGATTACATTATGAGGTTATGTTATATAGTATAATAAAATATTAATAATATTAAAATAATAATAATAATAATAGTGGAAAATAATAAAAAGTAATAATAATATATAAAGAAAATTTTAAAATGATACTAAAAATATATAAATAATAATTATTATTAAAAATAAGTAATAATAATAATGATTTTATAAAATATTAATAATAATAATAGTATTGATAATGAAATCATAATACAGATAATAAAATTAAAAATAATAATATAATGAATTTATAAAGTAATGATAATAAAATTATAAAACAATAAACAATAAATATAAATAATAGTAATAATATTTTTTTTAAATAATAATAATAATAATATAATTTAATAATATTTTAAAGATTATTATATAAATTAAATAATTAATAAATTTTTGCATTTTTTTTAATTTCTTTTTACTTTTTAGTTTGGGATACTAATTGCAAGAGTGATAAGTTATTAAGTAAAACAGAGTTAGTGAATTGTGACAGTTTTTAAATATTTTGTGACATGAACCATAGGTGACATCACCTAAACGCTGGTTTAGGATAGAGAAAGGGGGAGAGAGAGGGAGAGGGGGGAGAGAGGGAGAGAGAGTGAAAGAGAGAGAGGGAGAGGAAGAGAGAGGGAGAGAGAGAGGGAAGAGAGAAAAGGAGAGGGAGAGAGGAGGCAGAGAGATAGGGGAGGGAGACGGAGAGAGGGAGAGGGAGAAAGGGTCGAAAAGGGAGGTAGGGAGAGGGAGAGAAAAAGAGAAAGGAGGACAAACAAGGAAAGAGAGGATGCGAGAGGATATATATTTTTTTCTATATTTTCCACTTTCTTTGTTTTCTATAAGATAAGAAGTAAATAATGTTAGGAAATCTCCTATACATTAAAATTGTGTTTGGTAACATCAGCCAATACATTAAATAAGTACAATTTTTTTGGGTATTTATTAAAGATGTAATTTTTTTTATGAAAATAGATTAGTGATCGTTGTTATAACACAACTTTAAATAAATATGGAATGAAAAAAAAAAAAAACTAGTATCATAAATATAGAATGAAAAAATTAAAAATAGAACTGAAATACTATCGTGTTGATATGACTTTAATTTTATACTTTTAGAGTCGTGTCACTTCAATTATAGTTTTTTATTTAAAATTGTATCTCAATGACATGTCTTTTTTATCTGAAATCATATATCCATAACACAAATTATCCATTTTCATAAAAATGTTTTTTTTACACTCCTTTAATAAATACCGAAAAGAACTACACTGGAAATAATTACAACGAAAAAATTCATCAATTTAATGCTTTTGTGAACATTACCTAGTTAACTACTAACTATTTGACTAGTTTATAAACCATTAGAATAATGTTTAGTAAGTCTTTCAAGTAGCTTATTTTAGGATCCTTTGGTTTAAAAATAAACTACTTCAGCTAATTTATAACTTTTAGCTTATTTAATTTTTTTATTGTTATCTCTTATATTTTAATATAATTATTTAGTATTTTTAATTTCATTTTATCTATTATTACTTTCTTCAATCTTATTCGCACAATTAATTATGGTATCATTTTTAATATTTGTTAAGTTACTTTTTAATATTTTATGCGGTTCAAATTAAAAAGAATTTGACATTAAACATAAATAAAATTTATTAAAGAAATCAATATAATTAAAAAATAATAAATTTAAATTTATAAAAAATAAACAAGAATTAAGTTTGATTAATACTTATTATATCACCTCATTAAAATAAAACCACTTGTTCAAATTACAGAGATATACAATTTTTTTTAAAATGAATAGAAATATTAAAAAAGTTTAATAATAATTTAATTATTTAAAAAATATAAAATTATAATTAAAATAACAACATATTTTTTTATAAACACAAATTTCATTTCTATAATTGTATCTTTTTATCAACTAGTATAACAAACACTAATTTATCAACTCAAAATTTATAAGTTAAGATTATCAACTAATTTTGTTAATGAGATTCTTATTGACTTACCGTCACTTGCGTCTTCAAATAATTTTTAATTTTCTTATAATTTAATATTTTAGGTTTCAAAAGTATTGCAATAATTAATATTTGTCGTGACAATATTTATTATGTTTAACATGTTATATTTTATTTAGTTTTCTTTTATTCTTATGTTAAGAGTGTGGATGACGTTAAAAATCATATGTTAATTTATAAAAAAATTATTGAAAGGCTTTATTTATAGTCTACGTGAGATTTTTAACATTTTAAGTAAGGTTTGTATCAATTTATAAACTATTTAAAGACTATCTTTAGGAGATCTGAAATCTTCAACACATTCTTTTAGATAGATACTTCAACTCATGTATGAGATTATATTGTTTAAAGGTGGTTAAATAAGAGTCCGATAGTAAGTGACCCAAGAACCGTGTTAGAATAGGTTTTGATTAAAATTTAAATCTAACTCAACCTTAAAGTAAAATTTGTACCCATTTATAAATTATTAAAAGGTATTACCTCTAATCAAATAAGGATCTCGAGCAGTTAAATTAAACTTAAAATTCATTTTATAAAAGTAAGAAATAATCATTTTAAGTAAATAAAAAAAAATAATTTAAAAACCAACCTAACCATTTTCAATTCATTCCTGATATATAATAAATAGACTTTTGAAAAAACAGTAGTAACTTAAAGTGCACAACACGTACGAACAAACTTCGTGGAGTACGACAGTGTGGAACAAAGACACGACCATACATGAAAGTGGAAGGAACGGCTACGCACCACAAAAGCCCCTTCAACTAACGGGGAAAAAAAGAAAAATCCAAAAGCACCATCTCAAGTTATATATACTGTGCATAATTACGTCGCACTTTGAAATGAATGTTCGGTGTGATTCCTAAATATTTGAAGTATGCGTCTCTCTTTTTATCTAATTCTTTTTGTCAAACGTTGCTAAGATTAAATTATTACATTTTTGAAGCTTCATGATCAAGTGCATTATGACATAAGTTGGAAGGGTCCTACGTATAGTTTAGTACACAGTACACGATTTAAACACCATAGTTTTTTTTTTTTTTTTATCAATGTTCAATGAAAGAAGTTATAAATGGACTAAAGTAATTTTCTTAAAATCGTGTTGTTTATTTTTTAAATTTGAAGACTAGAAGAGATGAAGAAAATTAATTCGGGTTTTGAGAAAATCATTGTACGTAGTCGAACCGTACTACATTAAGTTGTGTATGAAAAACTTTTTTATTTTTATTTTTCACGTACCAATGAGAAGGATAAACGATTTAATATATGTAGTGAAATGTTCACACTCCATTAACCGAAAAACGTGTTTTTCTTTTTGTTAGTGATGGAGCGAACATCATCAAAATGAGAGTGTGTATAGTGACTCTGCTCCATTAACTAAAGATATCTTTTTCAGCGGTGTTATTGGACTCCAACACGCACCATTTTTGAAAGTGTTGTATTCTAACTCCTATTAGTGGCTAAAATTAGGTTTTACGTCAAATACTCATTTCATATTAGTTGTACTTGCATCTTTATTTATTTACTAAAGTAAGCACTCAATTTCCTTTTTAATTTTTTCACATTTCCACTCATTCTAAAGTATTTACTCTCATAATTAATTTAGACAATGTTTAGAAATCCATTCCATGGCAAGTGCTACGTACCGAGCAAGCGTGGTGATTATTAACAACTAAACCAATATTAGAGTAGTGATTGGCTGTTTGGCGGCCTTAACTTTTAGCATCCGTACCGTGAAAGGTCCAATCCGGATTCTATAAATAGAGAGATATTCTGCCCTAAACCATATGAATCGAGTGGTGGACATAGTGGTTATGATGATGGAATTATGTCAAGGGCTAGAGATTCTAAAAAGAAACAACATAGAAGAAATGGATGCTTTGAGAGAGGAAAATGTTAGATTAGAGCAAGAGACTAAAAGGTAATGAGAAAATTGAAATCGAAAGACATGATCCATCTGACTCTAATGTCCAAACATTTCTAAGGAACATAGATACAAGAACATTGCACGATGCTCTGTATGCCTTGGACAATGCAATGTTTTGTCATGTCTTCCATACATAAGAAACAGTCACACCATTGTCCAAGGACTCAAAGGGAAGATAGGAAAAAAAGAAGGGAAAGACGAGAACCATTCTCACATCAGGATGGAGATTTTTTTTTTTTTTAGTTAAAAATTAGTTTTATTGCACTTCATTACACTTTTTTTCAATATTAATTAATTTATTTTCAAACATTCATACTTTATCTGGATAATACAAAAAGAAAAAGTTCTAATACATGTAAAATTTTTAGAATATCACATATGAATTAAAGTGTAAAATATTTTAACTTTTATATTTAAAGCAAAGATTGAATAAATAATCAACTTATTTAAAAGTGAGAATATGTTATATAAACTATCAGTTATCAATACCTATTAGTTTAACAATCTACTCTACTTTAATATACATTCTATTAACAATTGTAATACTTTGTTTGGATAGATAGATAGATTTGAAAGAGTAAATTTGTATGGATTTGAAAAGATTTGAAGAAGTAGATTGACTTGTTTGGATTAAGGAAAATATGGTAAAATTTGAGTTGAAAGTTTGTAAGTGAGGTGATAGGTATGATTGATATTTAATTTTTCTAATTGATAAAATTGTAAGATTACAAATTTATTATAATTAAAAATAATGTAAAATAAAATTTTATTAAAATTATTTTATAAATTATTTTTAAATATTATTAATTTTAATTTTATTATTATTTACTATTTTATTATTATATTATGTTATATAATTATAATTAATCCATCATGATATAAAATGTATTATGTTAACATAATTGGTTATAATTATATAATATGATGTAATATGATATAATAATGTTATTGAAATAATAAATAATAATAATATATAATAATATAAATATATTTATATAATAATAATAATAATAATAAATTTATAATGTATAGTATATGTTATATATACATTAATTATAAAAAATAAGGTAAAAGAAAAAATATATATGTTATTTGATATGGATGAGATGACTTTCCTTTAAAATCTCCTTAAGAAGAAAGTCTCTCTCCACTTTTCCCCATTTTTATCCCTTCTTTTCTCTGCAAATTAATATATCCAATCCATTTAATCCCAAATCATCCTCAAATTAGTGTTCAAAACTTTCACTAGTTCATCACCCTACAATATATTTGTTTATTTAACTCAGTTTGTATCCTACATCATTAATCAAACATTTTTAAACATTTTCTTCTTTTATATATACACATGTACATAACACTTATTAATTTAAAAAATATATTAATTTCATATATAAAAGTTATTTGAACTAATTATTTTTACTTAGAACGAAATTCTACAAGACAAAATTTTGATTTATATAAGATTCTTAGCTTTAAGTAAGAATTTTTAGCTTAACAATTAATGATTCATTTAAATGAGAATCAACATTAAACGAGATGATTTTTATTGTTCTTAATTTACTTGAGTGAAAAATCTCTTAAAAAAAGAGTGAAAGTTCTCATCCTTTTATTTTATTTTTACTCAAAATGACTTTTTTTACCTAAATAGCACTATTTTTTTTATGTCCCTCAATAACACTCTTTATTCTTTAATTTATCAAATAACACTCTTTATTCTTTAATTCCTCACATAACATTTTTTTATTTTTATTTTATTTTTTTATTTTTTTTACAATTATATCAATTATGTTAAATTTTACAAGAGAAGTACGACCAAGATACCCAGTTTGTAGTTCACGAATTGTGGTGTGACGGTAGGAAATTTCATAAGTTACCTACCATGCTCCCATGTGCTTGTAACATGCAAACATACATATCACGATTTTGATGTGTATATTTCACCAGTGTACACTTTGAAACAAGTCTCTCATGTCTACAAAGGTCAATTTGGTAAACTTAGAGATGAAGACTACAGGCCTACTTATACTGGTTAGATACTATGCTCAAATTCAGACATGAAAAAAAAATCAAAAGAGGCCTAAGTCAAGTCGTATAAGAATTGATATGGACATAAGGGAACATCAAAGTTAGTCCAAAAAATGTTTACATTGTCAAATGCAAGGACACATAAAGAGAACATGTCCCAACATTGTTGAAATGTTTACTTCTCGTCATTGATTATGTTTTGTTTCACACAAATTATATTTTATTTTTTCTATTAATTATTCTATTTTATTCTATTTGTATTAATTTTTTTAAGAAAATTTAATTCAATTATTTTATATTTTTTTATTTAATTTTAATCAACTAATAATTAAAATTTTTGACAACTCTTAAAAAACAACACAGTTAAAGTAATAGTACAAAAACAAAATATAAAATAAATAAAAGATTACACAATTGATATAACATTAAAAAACAAAAAAAGATGAAAAAACAGATAAAAGAAAAATAAAAAGAGTATTATTTGAGAAATTAAAGAATAATAAATGTTATTTGACGGATTAAAAAATAGTGTTATTAAGAGAAATAAAAAAATAAAAGAATGCTATTTAGGTAAAAAAATCAACTCAAAATTATAATGTTGAATGCGAACAATTCTAAAATTACTCAAAAAATTGTTTTACCAATTCTAAAATGTTGAACGTGAACAATAATTTCGCATAAATTGGTCGCTTCAATCATGTAATGTGTAAATAATGTTAAATATTTTGGAAAATAATTGTCCATTATGATTGTTATATGACTTTTATACACTAATCATATGTTTGTTAGTATTTTATATTATATACTTTGAGAAAGGTAGGACAAAATGTTCTTTCTATTATCACAAGTCTTATCACAAAAGTCAAATATCACTAATAAATTAACATTAAATTCAAAATATTAAAATTGTATTATGTTTTATGTTTTTCATGTAAAATTAGTTATTATTTATTCAAGTCAACAACAATGGAGAATGTCGTTTCCTGCACAATTCTAAATCACAAAAAAATTATAAAGCAAATCTGCTTAAACAAAATATATTCAAAATATTTTTTCCTTTGAGAGTAAAAAAGTTATAGCCTATTACATAAGTAGAATAATTAAATAAATTATAATTATAATTGTAATTTTAATTCCTTTTTGAATAAATATTTGAAATAAATTCAAATATAACAACGATTATTTATGTAATTAATTTTTAATAATAAAAATTTTCTTATTTTTACAATTATCTAGTATAATATATCCAAATTTTCTATCAATATTTGATGTTGTAGAAAGATTTATGTAAAATAAAGGTGTGAGACAAGTAGTGGATTTATTTTTTATAATAAGAATAATTCTCCTCCGAATAAAACTTCTTTGTCAAATACAATTTTATATCTAGATCAAAATGTCATTAATATTGGAGATTAAATATCAAGATTTTCAGTGATGAAAATAAATATTAAGTAAGGCTATAAACGATGAAGATTAAGTATCAAGATTATTAAGGGTAAATATCGAATGAAAATTGATTAAATATCAAGATTATTAGTGGTGAATATCGAATGAAAGTTATTAAGTTACAACACAGTTACGAGGAGACTATAAATAGTTATTATATTTACTCTATAAATATTAAATTTGTATTATGTAATACAGTTGAAATTTGTAAACACCCACATAAATACTAAGTTATGGAGAAGGATGGATTACTTCAATTTTCATAACCATTGTATTTTGATGATTTGCATTCAAGTATTTTTATATCTTACTTTTACTTTCCTTTTATCATTTAATTTATGTATTCTCTATTTTTTTACTGTTTTTTTTACAAATTTGGAACATTTTCATTTGTAAAGATACTGTGATTAATCAAGTTTAATTTATAAAACTTAACACATATGCCCATAAGAAAGAATTTACCATGAATTCCTCACATACTTATAAAATTATGTCCATTTTTATGATGAAATTCACCTAAAACCAATTGTGGGCCTCAAAAAAGTAGGGTAGCATTAATTTTTAATTATGGTCAATGCTATTATAGTCGCTCTGATCTTAACCTTTTCTAATTCAATTGATTGGGACGGTTCTACTGGCCGAAGATTTATTAATTGTAATTGTTCAAAAGTTTAAAGTTTTCATTTCTTTCTGGTGAAACGATTTTAACGGATATTAGTCATGGGTTGTTGATGTCAAAAATTTAAACGCTATAGATTGAACAATTAAAAATATTGGTTGATTAAAGTAAAATCAAAGACAATTTTGATTTAAAAAAATAAAAAGTGTTGATGAGAAAATCAATTAAGAAAAATCGAGCAGTTTTAGTTTATAAGAAAAATCTAACGTTTCGATATACAAATATTCAATGTTTATATTTAAATAAAAAAGTGTTTCCATTATTAAAGAAATTGATGAAAGGAACCAGTCTCGACTAACGGAATTGAAGCTTAGTTTTTAAAGAAAAAATGAAAAAAGTTTTTATAAAAAATGTAAAATGAAAGAAAGTAGACTTTAAATATAATTTAATCTTACAACAATATTAAAAAAATGAATTATTAAAAAGAAAATTGAAACTGAATCAACAGAAAAATCGAAAAATTTCAATATTATGATACAGATACTCTTAATGAATTATAAACTTTTGTAATTTTTCTGAAAAAATGATTTTTTATTGAGAAAAAAAGTTTGCATAGGGAACTATCATGTAGCATCACCATGGTCAGCCAAACTTGTATTGTTTGGTATGAGTAAACGGTGAGATCAGCCGACAGACACCCCAAACTTCTTCTTTGTCGCGTTATGCCTATCGTTTTCGAACACAGCTAAGAACCATCTTTTCTTTTCTTTTTCTCATTAATACATAATTAATTACATATTTTATTATTAGAATGTAACAATTTTATTATTTTATTTTGTAATTATTTTTTTATTTTCACACATTTAATCATTTACTCTTGTTTGCTTTAAACCAAGGGAAGGCGTGCGTTTAGCACCACAGCACTCAACCTCACCCACATTACCTAGGTCTTTCTTCTAACATTCTTCTTCACTTACTTCAGCAAGAAACGTGATTTTTACTGCCTCCTTCGTTTAGTTTAGGAGTAAACGCGATTCCATGTTGACTCTCTCATTTTCAGAATTACGATAAGCACTCCATTTAAATGCATGCCTATCACTCACTTATCTTATCACATCTACATGCATGCATGCCCTTCTTCACCTATACGTATAATTAATTCAACTCACCAACCTTTTCACCCTCTATGTACCCATGCCATCCATATATTATTTTAACTTCTCATTTCACTTCACATTTACATTGTGTTAGAAGGTGTTACCTAACTGATAATAGTAAGATAAACTTATGTAATAAAAAAATTAATATTTAAGTAACCAAACTTATCATATAAATAGGAAAATGCTGACATAAAATAAAATATAGTTCATCCTTTAGGCTTAAACTTATCACAAAAAAATTAAGTGTTTAAGTTTACTATATCCTAAACTCCATAAAAAAAATATTCATTAGGTTTTTCTTTTGATTGCCCTGTCCATTATCCTTTATTAGAATTTCGAAACTATTTCTTGAAAGGAGTGATCAAATCGAAGTTTTCCTTTTCCTCAATTCTATTTCCCCGAAATTCAGATAACAATTTTATATATTCTTCAATGACATTACTAGTAGGAACAATCCTATTTGGATTGATTTCATAAAAGTTTGAATATTTAATTCCTGAAAATAAGCATGTGGAGAAACCGCGTATCTTTGACTCAAAGAATAATCAATGTTTATTTTCATGATTAGTGAATTATTCATTAATACCATCCACCAAAGTTAAACTAATATGATCTATCACCTTAGCATGACCGAAATTAAGATCAATGCTTTTAAACTATCTACCTAGATTAGCTATCCTAGGGTTCAAAGCCGCAAATGGATTACTATATGCTATAATATCTTGATGTTAACATCTTTCGTAAAAGAGACTTTAAAACATCAGTTCAGAGTTCATCAAAATTTCAGATTGTACTTTTCTATTTTCATCTTCAGTACTAACCCTCTCTTTAGGTTGTTGTTTGTTGACAACTTCAACATGATACACCTACATTTTATGAGTAACCTTAAATGATTCTTTATATGTTTTTTTTAGCAACTTTAAATGATTCTTTATATTTTATATAGTTTTAAATTAAATGACCAATCATTTAACAATAAATACAAAAATCCGAAAATCTTTTATATTCAACATCAGCGATCAGAGCAAATCCTTGTCTTTCGACCTTAACTTGAGTTGGTAACTCATGTTCTACATCCACATCAACCAACATCTTGAAAAAAAAAAAAAAGACCTCAAATTTATATCAAAATTCATCAAAGAAAGCAGGAAAACCA
>Ga0099824_1006835_pt1 | contig 15466 bp, 5 predicted proteins | sample SiratrowhiteBW_FD_76837 | JGI IMG/M metagenome (GOLD analysis project Ga0099824, IMG submission 76837) | Root nodule microbial communities of legume samples collected from California, USA - Siratro white BW | ecosystem: Host-associated > Plants > Roots > Nodule | place: USA: California...
ATATAAATATATAAAAAAAATAAATAAAAAAAATAAAAAAACATTTTTTATAAAAAAAAAAAAAAAAAAAAAAATAATATATATATATATATATATATATATATATATATATATATATATATATATATATATACTTTTTAAGTGACATCTACCATTTAAAACAATTAAAAATGTTAGTAAAGACAATAACGTAAATGTATAAGCTAATTTCCAACTAAATTTTAAGGTAAAAATACTAAAAAAATACTACATAACATTCGATCATATATTTGAGATATTATATAACAGATCGACAACGTGAAGAACATAGAAAATTAGTTATAATAAACTTGCGTTATGATTAATAGAAATGACAATTAAAATTAGCACATTAAGTAATAAATTAACATTACAACATACTTTTCAATCAAATAAAATTTAAATTGTTCACTTATTCAGAAGTAGGTACTGCGAACCCAAACTTAGTAGACTAGATCATAAAAACAAGACTCAAATAACATTGCGAGAAGAAACATCCTTAATTACGAGAAGAAACATCCTTAATTAACTTGTGGATGTTGTTGAAAGATGTCCCTCCAACATCAGTAGCTTTGATTGCTTTCTTCTTCCATTCCAAGGACTTTTGTCTTATTTCCTTTCCTTTTTCTCCCTTGATCATTTCTGTTACAAGCTCATATATCTCATCTCTCTTCACATCTTGATTAATTTCCATTCCTACTCCCCAATTTGCACACACATACCTGCAGTTTGTGTGCTGATCAGAAAAGAAAGGCCAACAAACCATAGGCACACCAGAATATAAGCCTTCAAGTGTAGAATTCCAACCACAATGGGTTAGAAAAACCCCAACAGATGGATGAGAAAGCACTTGCTCCTGCCTGCACCAACTTGTTATGTATCCCCTATCCTTGATCTCATCAAAGAACTCTTGTGGCAAACCTTCAGAATCATCTGTTACTATATCTGCCCTTTTTATCCACAAAAAAGGTAACTTGCTATTTGCTAGTCCCCATGCAAATTCTTTTAAGTGATGAGCTGTCATTACTGCTATACTTCCAAAATTAACATATATCACTGAGTTAGGCTCCCATTTGTTTAACCATGTTAAGCAGTTTGCATCATTTTTCCATAAACTTGACCCAACTGACATGAAACCCTTTTCTTTCTCAGGAAAATGCCTACCAAGCAAGTCAAGTGGACCAACGGTATATATGTTTGGGTTGTAGGACCTAAGAACCTCAAGCCCTTCTTCATCCAAGTCTTCGAATGTGTTAATGATCACTGCAGAAGACTTCAAACAATTGCGTGCCTCAGAATTCAAAAACTCGAACAAAATATCATCCAAAGAAGTCACTCTGATAAAGGATGGAAGGTCTCTCAATCTCGTATTACTCATTCCTTTGATCCAATCTAAATTGATATCCAAAGCGTCATCAATCTCCTTTTGATCTGAAAATTTTACAAAAGTGAGTTATATAACATGAATTTAACATTAACAATGATTTAGACAAATAAATATGATTGCTTCGAGAACAATGCTAAAAGGAATTGCTTAACAATTTAATCATGAATGAAAACCAAGAAGGGTTTATCAATTTCCAAATAATAAGTTAAATAGGTTAGATTAAATTGAAAATTTGTGATGTAAAGAAAAGTGAATTCATTTTTATTTCATCCATTTGGTCCGTCATCCAACAAGATTTCAGATTGGTTGTAAGCTTATGATAGACTCAATTTAAAAGTAATAATTATAATTTACAGAAATTTAAAAAAAAAATATTGTTTTATCAAAATTATAATGTATTATAATTTATACATCAAGTGAATATATAAATTTAATTTTACTTATAAAATATAAACTCTAAAAATAAATATTTAGTTTATTTCTTATTTAAAATTATTCTTTTAAATTTTTTGTTTCCTTTTAAATCTTTCAAAATACCCATTAAATTAATACAAGACATTAAATCATCAGTTGACTTGTATTTCACTCTACAGTCTGTTTTCATGTCTATTTAGAATGAGAATTTATCTTCTCCACATGAACTTCACTGTCCATATCCAATTAATTAATAGAATTAGAGGTATTTTCTAGCCACAATAAATAGACGTAATTAATAGAGTTACAGTGAGTTTCTAGCCACAATAAATAGGCTTAATTATTTATATGACATATTTTGTGTGTACATTAATTACTAGAGTAAGAATTAGTTTCTAGCCACAATAAATAGACTTAATTATGTGTACATTTCTAATTTAAAAACAAATAATTATTATCTTTTATTTTATTTTATTTTATTTTATTTTTATTTCACGTTTTTCTTATTTTATTTAGCTTGATAAAATACAATTATTCCTCATTTTCTTTTACCAAAACTGTCTAACTCATTGATTAATAATCAAAAGACAAGAATGATTATGTCGCAACAGCAAGAGCATTGCAAGCCACACATATATGCTTCAAACTTCTTGTGGGGCCCACTCATATCTCACTTCTTAGTACCCTAGAAGAGCATAGAAGAGCATTCACAGTAGGGAATCTATGAATACCTTTAGTTCTTGATTTGTTTTGATGGTTCATTTTTGGTAGATATTTTCTCTGATTATAAGATGATTCAGTTTTTCCAAGTTTGTATATAGATATAATTGTTGTTTAAAACATTCTATTGTTAGATACTTTTATATTACACATCTTAAGAACAGTACATATACATTTTTATATATATTTTTCTGATAGAGTTATTATAATGATGAAAAATACAAAAGAAGTACAATTGTAATTAGAGAATGTCCAGAAATATTGTTCCAATTTATTCTTAGAGGAGTAAATTCTATTTTTTATTTTATTACTTTTAAATTCATAAACAAGTTTTCAACATGTTCGATGTCAAAATTATAATTTCTTAGAACCGTAAAACTATGATAACATTTAATCACATTGAACTGGAGGTAACAACCAAACATTTATGGACTAATACTGGTTAAAAATTTGTAGAAAAATTTAAAAAATAAAACAAATATTGAGATTTTTTTACAACTTTTACAAATTATTATGATATTCTTTTGAATAAATGGTTAAATTAATATTTAAACTGTTGAGTTCCTTAGTACTTAAAATCATGTTATCGTTAAATTATTTTCTATAAATTTAGAAATTATATTTATTTTAAAAAAAATAAATTGACAACATTTCATACCTTCAGAATCTAATTGTAATCTTAACATTTTTTAATAAATATTATCATACTTTATAAGAAAAATATTGAATGAAAATTAAATATATTCAATAATTAAAATATAAAATGTATTTAATATTTACTGAATAAAGAAAATAGAAAAAATAGTAAAAAGAAAGCAGCACAACCATTGACAGGTCACACACAACTATATTTATTTATTATCATTCACACACAAAATAAATAAAGAAATTCATTTATTATGGCATAGACTCAATATCTTAATAAATGTTTTAACTTTTAAATCTATTTAGTCAGGTTTTTGTGAAACTAAATCAACAAAAATTTTCAATTATATATTTTTTTAATTCCTTATATTCACTCTACCGACAAAATATGCTAAATATATATTCTAGTCAAATAGATTCACGCGACAGGATAACAAAAAATAAGTGATTGGATTGAGTGACTTCTTTTGGCAGGAAAATGTTGGATTAATATGGTAGTCCATATTTTTACAGTTGTTCTTAAAGTATTTTTATTTGATTAATAGTTTTTATTTTTATATTTTAAATCTATAAAAATGTTATTGATCATATAGATTAATAAACATAAAGTTACTTCTATTTAAAGTGTAACTTTCATCATAATTGAAATGGTGTTATTTGTAAAAACTTTGATGGTGCAATCAGTCAGAAAGAAATTTCTTAACATCTAACCATAGTTTTATCTGTTTCAACACATACTAAAAACTACTAATTTTTTTTATTACAACTTTTGTCAGAATCCATCATGCTGTTGAAGTCGTATGATTTTATATATTGTGATTTATTCTCTCAATAATTAAACAGAAATTAAAAAATATAAGTTAGTTTACCCATACTCAATGATATGTTTTATAATTTTAAGAAAAACAAAAAAGCTAAATTAAAAATGTCTCTCAAAACAAAAGACAAAATAAGAATCCTCCAATTAATCCAACAGTCTGACACTGTCTCAGTCGAAAGTGACCACATCAAAATCTAGAAATGACTCTCATCTTTCTTCAGGTTGAGTTAAGTTGGTACTAATAACCGACTACAATTTAATAATAATATTTTCTTTTTCTTTAAAGAAAAACACTTTCCAAATATGAAAAAAAAAAACTACCAATTTGAAAGAAAAAAAAAATTGAGCTCTGAACGATCATATCGGGTCATTATTCCCCACATATGTAGTATCCTTCCCTCCCCCAATTATACTTTTATTCTAATAATCATTGAATTTATTAACCAAACTCAAGTTATTGTTAGTGAGGAAGTGTTTCTTTTGTTATTATTTATCAAACGACATTGAAAACTAACTTTTAACATAGGCAGCAATAGAAATTAACGGAGACATAAAGATAAAATTGTACCTTTGAATGGAACCATGCCTTGTTCGACGAGTTCATCAAATTGCAAATATCCCACATAAGCACAAACTGAGGCTGTCCAAAGTTGAATTTCTGGTATGCCCATATCCTTTGCAACCTTTCCAATAACGCCCATAATCCCATCAGCAATGATGCAAGTAATTGGAGGCACGTTCTCCGAAGCCTTCAGCTTCAAGACCAAGTCTTTGAAAGGGCCATAACAAGTTTTTCTAGTTGAATCACACAGCGCTGGAATGTCCTGAGTTGCATCCTTATCAGAAGGTGGCAACCCATCTGGTATTGTCTCATACACGAAATCTGGGAGACCCTTAACAAATTCTGGCCCATGGGACTTGATAAAACGCCTGTGGTTGTACTCACTGTTCACAAAGGTTATATAGAAACCCATGCAACGAAGGATCTTGGCGAGTTGCATCATGGGGTTTATATGGCCCTGCGCAGGGTATGGTACACAAACAATGTGAGGCTTTTGAGTTTGAGGAGAGGCCATTTTTGGAGTGAATTGTGGAATATCAGAAATTTTATGTTTTCAAATAACAAACCTCAACACACAACAACAATCAGAATGATGTGTGTGAAGGGTAAGGTACACGGAAAGCTCTGCAGTGTGCTTTGGCTTCCCTCCTTCAATCTTATATACAGGAAAAAATTAACTTCATGATGGGTTGGTGTACATTACGTTGACCGGTGAGAATGATGTGATCAATAAAATAAATATGTCTGAGAAAACTGATCAAACAAGTACAGTTAAAGTAGAACAAGTAAATTTAGTCTTGTTTTTCCTTTTTTTAGTAACCATTACTACACGGTGAATTAAATTTCAATTATATTTAACAAAAATAAAATTGTCGACATCAAAATTAATTATAAATCTCTCACTTGACAATAAATTAAATTAGAATATATGTATGTAATGAGTATTGTTGCCATTTCATAGACAGAAGAAAGTTTTTTTTTCTATTTTTTTTTTGTATTTTTAATTTTAATTCTATGATAGGTTGAAAAAAATTTATTTATCAAAATAGGTAAATTTTGTCAGTTAAATAGACATAATTTTAAATTGATCAAAATAAAAACTACATGTTCAAGATTTTAATTAATAACATTAATTAAAATTGTTTCTTTCTCTTTAATCATTTCTTAATTATTTGATACTCTGATCCATAAGTTTAATAACTAACAAAATAAATAATAATAATAATAATAATTTTTATTATTATATAATAATAATTAACAAAAGTATAACATGAATATTAAGAAATAAAAAATTATTTTAAATTAAAATAAAATAGTATAATGATAATAATAATAAGAATAATTTTAATTAAATTCATATGAATTTAATTTAAATAATAATAAGAAGAATAATAATTTCATACAAATTTAATTTAAAAAATAATTATTATTATTATTATTGAATTCATTTATTATTAATTATTATTATTATTATTATTTTATTTTATTTTAATTAAATAATAATAATTATTATTAAATTCATATGAATTATTTTTATTATTATTATCATTATGTTATTTTGTTTTAATTTAAAATAAATTTGTTAATTAGTATTATTAATTTTTTTTAATTATTAAATTAATAAACATAGTGCTAAATAATTAAAAAATTATTTGTTAATTATTATTATATAATGATTATTATTTTTTTATTAATTATTAAATCTAACCATCATAATATCAAATAATTAAAAAATGATTGTAGAGATAAAAATTATTTTAGTTAATGTCGAAATCGTTAACATGTCATTTTTATTTTGACTAGTTTGAAATTATGTCTATTTAACTGACAGAATTTGTCAATTTTAATAAATAAATTTTTTTCTACTATTTTAAAAATTAAAATTAAAAAAACACAAAAATGGAAAAAAAAAAAGGAAAAGAAATAAAAAAATATGATAATAGAAAAGAAAAGAAAAATAGAAAAATAGAACTTGTTAAGGGTCTCCCTCGCATATGATAGTAATATATAATAATGACGATAACACTTTTTTTCTAGAAAAATAAAATTACTTCTGAAATAAAAATATTATGGTTCTTTCTCTTTCAGTTCTACATCTGTCGAAATTTGAAATTTGTTTTTACTGAAAGTCCACTTCACACAATAGATAATAAGATTGTGGCTAGTGTAGGAGTCTATCACGTGGAAGATTGATGGCCGTTGAATTGTATAGAGTTTACTTTTCTTTCATTTATTTTCACTGCAATAAAGACTTCCCAACTCCATGTGTCAGCATGTAGTGCATCTGCACTTCAGTGATTTCTGAAAAGGATATTTGTTTTTATTTTATTTTTGTTCAGCGCTCTTACCCCGGCGACGCTACTCATTTTTTTTTCTGGCGAACTTCTCAGCATGCATAGCAAACACGAACCATCCCTGCATCGTGAACCACTCTCCGACAGCACCAACACCTACAATAACGCAGAACCGTAAGCTCCACATCAATCACCCACGTCTAAGTCTAAATTTTATAATAAATAAAAAATATATAAAAATATTTATAAATTTACTATTTTAAGATTTAAGATTGAAAATAACAGTTTCTTAATATTAAATTGTAAAATCTTTTCAGAATAATTTTGTGAAAGAATCAATAATAATATTAGAATTGATAATTTAATTGTTAGTCACGAAGTATAACGAGTATGTATCTAAGTAATCTTAATAATGATTTTTTTATTAAAACACTTAGATTTAAGAATTTCAAACATAAATTTTATAGAGATAGCTTATTTTGCGACACTTGAATGAAACTTTAGATTATTTTTATAATAACTAAAAAAATTGTTTAGGAGATCATTTAATATATCATTTAAATTAGAGTCGTGTAATAAACATAAAGTAAAATTCTAAAATAGATTTTATATTGGTTTATTTTAAATCTTGAACTATGTTTAATTTTCTCTTAAATATTTAGAAGGTTTCACTAATTAAATCACTTGATTATAACAAGTTAACAAATTTCTCTAAGTTACATCAAGTTAACAAACATCTCCAAATTACACGAGTTAACAAATATCTTCAAGTTACATGAGTTAACAAACCTTTGTAGGTTATATATTCTTAATCTTCCTCTGATTGAGAACTCACCTTCAGAGAAAGCACAAATAAAGTTCACAACAGTATAACTTTATAGAATGAAATGTTTTACAAGGTTTATTTTTATTTGTAGTTAATTATTTATACTAACTTGTGGTTTTAAGGTTTTGTGTTCTTTTGTAAGCAAAGATTTATTCGTACCAGGAGGACAATTTCTTTAGAGTCACTACTTGTAGATTTAGATATTAAAAGAACTGTACAAAGAAATTTGTTTGATAACAAAAGACAAGGAATTCCTATTCAACAAGTTGTTTAATCACCCTCTTTTCACAGTCCAAAACTTTTTCATGAAACAAAGATGGAAGAAGTAAATCAGGCACAAAATTAGACTCCGAATCAAAGGACAACCATAGGAGATTCTATTGCTTATACAAATCCTAGAGATTTTACCAGTATAGTAAGGCCAATCACGAATATGAAAATTGTTGAGATAAAGTTTACTGCTACAATTGATAAGTTCTCATCAGTTTTCTGGATTAGATCATGAAGACCTACATACTCATTTGTACACTTTATATGAGTTGTTTGATTTATTTGGTGTTACTGGATCATATGAGGAGGTATTTTTTCTGAGGTTATTTCCATTCTCACTAACCGGGAAGGCAAAGCATGACTACAATCACAACCTAACCAAAGTCTAACTAGTTGGAAAGATGTGGAGACAAAGTTTCTAGCTCATTTCTTCTTACCCTCCAAAAATATAGAGGCAGAGGCAACCATAGCATCATTTGTACACGGTGTTGATAAAGCAGTATGTGAAGCCTGAGATTCAAGGCTTTATTGAGAAAATGTCCTAATCATGGGTTTAGAGTGGAGATGTAAGTACATCTAAACTTAACGGGGACTACTAAAGTTGGATTGTAGTATCAAAGTGAGATATCATTGAATTTAGTTGGTTATTCTGATTCAGATTTTGCGTTTGCAAATTCGATAGAAAAAGCTCTAGTGAAACATGTCACTTGCTTGGATCAAGTTTAGTTTAATGACAAATAAGAAGCAAGTTTGTGTAGCATTGTCTACTACAGAGACTGAAGGTTGGAAGTTATTTTGTACAAAGTCTATGGCTAAAACGATACCTAAGTCAGTTTGGTATCTAATCAAGTTAAAGACTAATTTAGAATCTAATGTTATAAGTGACTAAAATCTTGGTAGTTAATGTTGGATACCAATTATCTTGACTTAATTGATCACTAAATTCAATCATTACTTTTATTTTGTAGTTATTTAACAACTAAAATCTAATCTAATGATTATTTTGGTCACAATTAACAACCATTATATAGTAATTAAAAATTGATCTTTAAATAGCTTTTTTCTTATATTGATTAAAGGAAATACTCACTCAATATTTAATTATTTATTATTATTATTATTATTATTATTATTATTATTATTGACATTATTTTAAAATTTTACTAACTTGAGTTTAAAGAGTCTTTTACGTTTGGAATTCCTTTCTATCTTCTACATCTAATAGCCGTTTATTTCCCAAAGAAGTCTACAAACTTACAAAAACAAAGAACCTTCATTTCTTTCAAACCTTATTAAAAGTGATATTTATCTCATTAAAGCTATATTTCTTCTTTGGGTAATAACACGTGTTCTTTATCTATTTTTACAATTTATGTTTATAATATTAACTTTTCCGGAAAAAAGTTAACCTACATTAATAAAAGTATTTATATTTTTTTAATAAACTATGCAAAACTCACACCTAAAAATACATTGAAAAATAAAACTAAACTAAGATTAGACTAAAACTCCTTAAAATGACATGCATTGATTGATATATGTATGCAAAGTCATTATAATATAATCAAATGAATGATCAAATAATTAATTCTTCATTTAATATAATCAATTACATGAATTTTCCAAGTGAAACATAACAAAAGGCAGTCCATTATTTTAGTATATAATCTATTAATTGTGAAACCAATATTCAAACATGAACAGAAAATTCTTCCTTATCACCTCACGTAATGTACTATTAAAGATAGTTCAAGACGTTTTATTAAGAATAATAACTACTAAATAAGCATATAGAGATATCAAAGGAAGTATTGTGCTCAAACACGCTAAGTTTGTACTATTATAAAACGTGCTCAAACTACATAAAAGAAATAACATCTGTGATAAGATTCGAACCTTATTATGTAATATTATTCTTGAATGTTTTATGGAGTTTTCTTTTGAATTTATAGGTTTTGATGGGATCTGTCTTTAAAAGTCAAGATAAATAATAAAGTATACATTTATTAAGAGATATATCCAAAACAGTGAAATGAAAAAAAAGTCATATTTATCTTTGTTACGTATCAATTCTATTGCACACTTATTAGTGATATGTTATTCCCTGCAACTAAATTATTTTATCTTATCATAAAAGTAAGTTGATGATGCATTTAATGGTTTATCTTATCACTATTAATTCATAAACAGCCAATGGCACCTGTCAACACCAGTCACTCATACATATATAACATTCCACCACACAAAAGAAAAGAGTTGTAATCCAATTTTAATTTTATGGAACCTCTGGTCATGGTTTGATTGGATTGAGAGTGGAAAAAGGGAATGAAAATAAAGGAGTGGAAATATGAAAATGTAAAAGAAAAGAAAGTGAATAATTAGTTGAGAAGTAAAAAGGAAAATTCTTAGTGTTTGAGATAAAAAAAAATATTTAAAATTCTCATTAGTTTTAAGAAATTCATATTTCCTGAAATTTAGGATGTTTTTATTGTAAGAGTCATAAGTTTAATATCTAGATTTTATAAGAATTTTTTTTCATTAAAATATGTTAACACTATATAAATTTAAAACTATTCATAAGAATAAACTAATATATTTTTATATTAAAAATATTAATCATCAAATCAAATCAAATATTAATTAAATTTATATATTTTTATTTCAGGAGTTATACTTAGAGTAATAAGTTTAATACTTAAATTTTATAAAATTTTCTCATTAGAATATGTTTACATAATATAAAATTTAAGATTATGATTTCAAATCCTAAATTATAAAAATAAAACAATATATTTTTTAAAACATTTTAAATATAGATCTCATAAAGTTTTTCTATTAAAATAAAAAATACATTAAAATTTTTAAAAAATATGAAATAATGAAATTTATAAAAGAAATATATTAAAATTTGATATAATAACTCTTTTCAACGATATAACTTTAATATAATAGTATTTTCATTAATAAGAAGCTTTCAAAAATTCAATTAAAATGTTTTTTTTTTCTTTAGTAGGGATCTAAGTTTGAAAAAATTATATATTTTATCCATCCAAAATAATTGTAAGTTTAATCATATAAAAATATGTTGACTTGAATAATGTTCAAGTAATAATGGATCATTAATTGTTTTCATATTAATTTACCATTAAATTAATTATCTTATCTATTGAAAATAGTGTTTTTATTTTAATAATATTTTTACAACATATTTATTATTATTCGTAATATATGTATAAAATTTTAAATTGCTGTAATTATGAAACAGAAAAAGTATTTTCACAGTATTTAGAAAAAATAAGAGCAATTTGCAGATCCAGAGGTGACACCTAGAAATCCTTGGAACTCGCGCTTATTAATTGGACGAAACGAGAGCCAGAACTTCTACAGCAACGTCGTCGTCAGCCTCTCACTGTCACATAATTAATGTCGTGTTGGTTTCGAAGAGAAAATTGGAAATAAATAAACACCTCAATTGATGAAAGATAAGTCTATTCACCAATTTTTTTTATTAAGATTTTATATAAATAAATCTTGAAAATAATTTTCAGAAATAAAATTGAATGTTTATAAAAAAAATATAAAAGTGGAAAACAATTAATTTGAAAAAAATTATATAAATAAAAATAAAATCAATATTTATTTAAAATATGTATGAAAAATATATTTTGATTAGAAAGTATGTAATTGTATTGATTTGATAAAAATAAAAAATAAATGAGAATAAATATATTGAAAACAAGACAAGTTTGATCACCATTCTTTAAAAGGAAAGAAAAAAAAAAAAACACATTGTCTACACTTCTCACTAAATACATGGTGTTGCTTGTCCTTCCCTTTCCTCTTTTTCCACCACCAAATCAAACAAGTCATGGTTTGTTGTCACTGTCATATAAATTAGAAAAAGTTGCAGCTTGAATACTTATGTTTGTTTTAATATTTAATTTAGCATGGTGCTTGTGTCTATTTTATTATGTATATTTTCACTAAGTTGAAACATAATAGAAAACAGATACAAACAGATACAAAGGTCTTAAAAGATGATATACATAAGTATTTTCTCTTATATAGTATTTTTTAACAGTATTGTATTAAAAAAAGTAAATAAAAATATAAAAGTATAAAATATTGTAAAGATCAATAAAAACAATAATAATAAAGTTTAATATCCACTTCGAGGCTTAAATTAAATTTTGTAGTTTATTAAAAAAATTCATTTTAAAAGAAAATTATGGAATATTGTTAACAAAAGTTCCAGCACATTTATAACCCAAAATACAAACATAACAAACCAAAAAGTGCATATTGGCTTGTCCTCTGCAATTAAAGGGGCACATAAGTACCTCTATGACCAGGTTGTATTACTTGTTTCACTGTTCTAAACGGTTCATCCATGTAGTTTAAGATCACATGCTATTATCTGTATTTAATACGGGTCACAGTCATGTCCTAACATGTAGCACAATTATTTTAAAGTATTTTATTTAAAAGTTTAACCATCTAAAATACAAATAGTCTTTTTTGTCAAATGATTTTTATATAAAAAATGTAATAATAATAATTAAATTAAATATTGAAATGATTATTTTATTTTATGATATTATATTTTATATATTAACATTTATATATTATCATGCTTTTACATTTACTAAAAAGATAAATTTATATGTAATAAAAATATAAGGATATAGAAAAATAGATATAGAATAGAAGTGATATAATTAGAATGACACATGAATATTTTATCAATAAAATAAAAAAATTTATATAAATAAAAAATAAGTTATTTGAGTTTATTTTAGTATAATTGTAATCTTTTTAGAATAGATTTTCTTTTTTCTCTTTACCTTTTTTCTGGATTTCTTATCACATCCTTCATTAGACTAACGATCGGAGGTCACTTTTGGACTCTTGGCGACTATTAGAGTAAGATTGTCCGATCAGAAGTTTGTTTAGAGTATGTTCATTTTTTTTCCTTTCCCTCTTGGAGTCAGATTAAGTTTAAGTTTTCTGTTTACCTAGGCAAATGGTGTTTGCATGTGGTGTTTTTATCTTCAGGATGAGTTTCTATTAGTTCAAGGTTTTGGTGATATGTTCAGTTCATCGATCAAGACTCTGTGGCGCAGATTAGACTATCATTGTGGTTTCTAGAAATTTTGAAGCTCTTTGTAAACTCAGGTAAAGGAAGCTGGTTTTTTTTTTTTTTCGATAAAACTCTAGGTTAGAAGATTCGAATGTGATGGTGGTTGATCGTAGTTGTTTCACAAGTAAATTAAAAGAATTTCAGTGTTGATCACCTAACATATTATTAGACCATCTAACATCAAAGAGATGATAGTATAGATAAATGAAAGTTAACCACAAGTCGTCTTCCAACGAATCTAACAATAAATTCAGACAATTAATATTCAAAACTTATCTGCAGTAAAGAAAGTTAGTAATAACAATAAATTAAAGAGGGAAATTTGAGGATTGTTATGTAAGAAATTAAAATAGATGATTTAAAAATAATAAAGAAAATGGGTTGAGTCTTAAGTTTTTTTCATAACAAATTCTTCCTTAGTTTTCTTAAGATTATTATCTTTCAATTCTCCTCACAAAGTTGAACTCAATTAAATTCAACAAAATCTTATCAAAACAAGCGTTTATTGATATATTAAATATCTCACCTTGTCTCCAAGCGTATACTTAATGAGATGTATATTTTTTATCTCTTGATTAAGTGTACAAGAAATTGATTAGGACCAAGCGAATTAACCAAGAACACTAATTAAAGGAAAAATAATTGAATTCTCAACAAGTATTAAAAAACAAATACTTTTCAAAAAACAGATTTCAAAAAGACCAAGACCAACAATATAACACAATTGTTCAAGAGAATGTAAAGAACAAAACTTTATTAAATAGAAACATCATAATTCATTGTGAAATCACAAAAGAATCAACCTAGAGGAGTTTCGCCTTCCATGATGAAGGCATAAGAATTATGAAAGAAAATAAAACTAGAGTTTATGCTATGCAGCAATGTGTCTTTCATGCCTTCTCCAACCTATATTTATAATCTTATTTTCTTCATGAAATTAACTCGGAATTAAATCTCAAATATTATCATTGCAATTATTAGATGTTTTCTTATGTGTCAAAGAATAATTTTGTAAATATCTTCTTCTCGGTAAAGTTATAGATCTTTCTATCTCCCAATTTCTTTCAGATATTTGTTTCCAAATCAGTTTCAGATACTAGCTCATAAGAAATGAATATGCTACAAGAGATATTGTAAAATATTTCAAGGAGACTCTCTCTAAATCAATTAAGTATTGCGGAGGATCTTCTTAGTAGGAAATCTGAAGAATATCTTTGCAAAATATTTGATTGGATTTGGAACCCATGGAATCTCTACAAATAATTAAAAACAAGAAAAATAAAAGAATATACTTAAAATTCAAATTTAACCAATAATCTCAATTAAATTCCAATTAATCCTGATTGGGTGAATCTTATCTAAAACAATGAATTTATTCTCAATTAGTGTATAAGAAAATCAAGGTTAAACATTATAAGTGTGAATAAAAATATATTCATCAGTAGTTTAGTTATACACTTCATTGTTACGTTTGTAGGGATTATTGATGATTGAAATTGAATTGCTGGATTGAGATTTTATTTTAAGAACATGAGATAGTATAGTTGATGCTTAAGGTTATGGAAATCCATGATGTATGATAAATGATGAATGGTGTTAAATGGTGATCGAGACATGGTATCTTCAGGAAAGGAAATACTTGTGGTGAGATTGCTTAGGATGTGCATTGTTTGTATATTTGATCAATAAGGAAGTATCCTGACCCTATTGGTACATTAGAATCATATATATTAGGTTGTGAAAGTTGAAGGATGTTCATATGACTGTCATAATATGAAAAAGAATTGTCTGGACCAAATCTTATAGATTAACTATGCCATATGATTTTGATGTGATTTAATTGGGTTGAGGGCTATGTAGATTTAACAAGTAGGAGTCGTATGAAATGTGCAAACCTCTTAATCCTATTCAAAGTACTAGTCTTCCAAAAGTAGAGTAAAGTTTCTATGTATGTGAGTCTGTGTATTTTCACATGAGAAATTGGTTATGAGTTATTGAAGATAATTGATAATTGTAGTGTGATGTATGAGGTGAATTATAAAAGCTTGATGTGTTTGTAATTTATTTGAGATAGAAACTGAAATTGAAATTTATGATTATATCTTTTAAAACTTTTTTAGCTTATCCTACTTTCTGTGTGATGTTTTGTTTTAAAATTTGTGATAATTGTGTCTTATACATGAGCAAAGGATCTGACATGTGTTGGAACTCTCCACTGAGATAATGGAGGGCATGAGTTATTTTCTTTTGAATGTTTTTCTTTTGTTTTGTAGTGATATTGTAAAATTCCTATGAAGATAGATATATTTTGAATTACTTTATGAATGTGACGTGTGTGTGTGTGTATATATATATATATATATATATATA
>Ga0099824_1006840_pt1 | contig 15458 bp, 13 predicted proteins | sample SiratrowhiteBW_FD_76837 | JGI IMG/M metagenome (GOLD analysis project Ga0099824, IMG submission 76837) | Root nodule microbial communities of legume samples collected from California, USA - Siratro white BW | ecosystem: Host-associated > Plants > Roots > Nodule | place: USA: California...
AGAAAGTTGAACGACAAATGAATACCAGAACACGCACCACTCTTTACTCAGTGAAACCTCCTTTAAATGATTCTAAAGTAACTTCTTCTTCCTCTTCTTCTCCTACATTCTTTTTTTTTTTTTGTTTTGAGAAAAAAAAACTTCATTTGAAGCATAGACTAAGAGCTGCTTTAACCGTTTGGGAATGATTCTTGTTAACTGATGAGAAAAGGTGTGCGCTTTTGATCCCAATCTAAACTGGGTTCTTCAGCTTCTCTTACGAAACGAATACTGTATTATTTTATTTATTTGTTGTGTTTTCTTTAGTGTACTTTTTGGAGTGGGGGAAATTGAGTTTTATGATGGTGATTTGCTTATTGGTGAATGTGGAAAGCAGGGGAAGATGGAAACTGGAGGGAAGAAAACAATGGGTGGGCACAAGAATGGGCGCCGATCCAATCGAGAAAGGAAGATGGCTTTGATTCAAGATGTACTTCGAATCTTCCTCAAACCTTGTTTTCACATTATGTTCCCTTTTTTCTTTCATCCAAGTTTTTGGTTCGTTCTGCAAAATCACTAGCCCTTCATGTTTTCAAGGTTGGTGCAAATGCAGGTAGATAAGTTGAAGAGGAAGCTCAGACATGAAGAGAATGTTCATAGAGCTTTAGAAAGAGCGTTCACAAGGCCTTTGGGATCTCTGCCTCGTCTTCCTCCTTATCTTCCTCCTTATGTTAGTCTCTCTCACTCTCTCTCTTCTTGTTTAATCACACACATTAACTGTGTGTTTTATTGTTAATGCACATTCCAAGTCAGTTGCAATGGTTTTCCAAGTATTACTGGCATTACTTTTTAATCCGTGTAAGTTTTATCTCAATTATATGTGGAATAAAGTTTTGCATTAAATGATGATACGATACAGGGAATTGAAGTGAAGCTTTAGAATAGGGATAGGAGAAGTACTTAAGGAATTGACTTGAATTTTTGTTACTTTTTTTATTGGTGTTGTGGTGATTTATGAATACAAGGAGAGTAATGAGGAATGTGTGTACTTGTTCTAGACATTGGAGCTGTTGGCTGAAGTAGCAGTGTTGGAGGAGGAGGTGGTTAGACTCGAAGAGCAGGTTGTGAACTTTCGTCAAGGTTTATATCAGGAAGCTGTGTACAGTTCCTCCAAGAGGAATGCAGAGAATTTGAATGACCCTATTGACCAAAACAGCGTCAGGAGTTCCAAGCATCAGAGATCAAAATCTATGTCTCAAAGTGAGTTCAATTCAACTGTGATGGGTAGGCCTCATCCTTCTCTTGCCAGAAGTGCTTCCAGCAGAAAGCTATTGTTCTCTTCTGACACTATCAATGAACACACTGGGAAGCTAGTCCATGGAAAGCAATTGCACAAAAAACAAGAATCAGTCTCATCTATCCCAGAAGAGGGAAGGGGAAAAGAGAATCGATCATTTGGTAACTTTGTGAAGGATAAGCAATCTCCGGAGAAGAAAACCACAACCAAAGTCACTTCTCCAATAAAGAAATCTCCGCTCAAACAAGAATCAGCTGAGAAGTGCATGGATCACTTGAGGTTACAGGTAACTATATGATAACCTCACAAATACCAATTTCAAAGTTATTTCAATTAGTCACTTGAGGTTTGGAACTGCTTATTTGTTATAGCTAACATAATAAGTGAATGTTTCTTTAAATTAAGCTGAACCAAACATGTACTTAGTATTTATTCTTCTGTTCATTCAACAACATTGTTTTTTGTTTTGCTTGCCCAGTTGGACTGGAGATTAGCAGACCATGAAAGGGCTCAGAGTTCTTCAAGTTCATCAGATGATAAGGTGTCAGAAGTTGATAGCACACCCAATAGAATTTCTGAGGATATTGTCAAGTGCTTGAGTAGCATTTTCGTTAGAATTGGTACATCTAAGGATAAAATTGGGGAGGCAAAAACGCCTTCACGCTCTGCATTAGCTTTCAACCAATTCGGCAAGGAAAAGGATCAATTTTGTGATCCTTATGGTATCTGTTCAGAATCCAAAACAACAGAAGTTGGTCCGTATAAAAGATTATGTGAAGTCAAAGCTTCCACTGTTGATCTGAACAGGGCATCAAATGCCGTATTTCTGATCCACAGATTAAAGTAACTAGTTATTGACTCTCATTAGCTGTTTTGATTGAGGAAACTATGGGTGTCTATCTAATCTTGCTGACAAATTCAGGTTCTTACTCGGGAAACTAGCTTCTCTCAACTTGAAGGGTCTTACTCATCAGGAAAAACTTGCATTCTGGATAAACATTTACAATTCCTGCATGATGAATGTAAGACACCTTTGTGCTACTGGTTTACTGCATCTTATTACAATGCAAGGCGGAAGAAATGGATCTTTTAGTTCTAGATTTGAATTGAATTTGATGTCATCTTAGCTTGCTTAATATGCTGAGAGCAAACATTTAAAACGATTTTGGTTTCAATGCTGTAGGCGTATTTAGAGCACGGCATCCCTCAGAGTCCAGAAATGGTTGTAGCATTAATGCAGAAGGTACATGATTAGGGCTATATTCCCAACATTCATTATTTTATGTTATTATTGTTGCTAATGATGATGTTGTTAAACAAGAATATTCAAAACAGTAGAAGCAGTTATGGTCCTTCTGTCTAACTTCTAGTGATTGTTTAGTTTACTTGTATGCTGCTAGAAAACACTAATCCTGAGCCCTATGGTCATCCACCAAGAAATCCAATTGACAGAAAGAAAATGGAAAAAAGAAATGATTAAACTTTGAAATTAAACCATGTTCAGATTGCTAAAGGCCATTTCAACTTTAGTTCCGAGCTTCTTATACCTATTTCCTACAAACACTATTTAAGTATGTAATGTCCTTTCTCTATATATATAAAATGTCCAAGTTAATAAACTAAGACATGGTAATGCATGTGTCAGGCAACTATTGTAGTGGGGGGCCAGTTGCTGAATGCAATTACACTGGAGCATTTCATCTTGAGACTGCCCTATCACCTCAAGTTTGTAAGTGCAATAATCTTGTCCTTTCTTTTCAATTAAGAGTTCATAGAAAATAAAGTTGACTTTCCTTCATTTTTTTTTATTGTTCTTGTGCTTTATACTGCTCTAAATGCCGTAAAAACCTCAATTTCGTCTTGGCTTCCTGTGACAGACGTGTCCAAAAGCAGCAAAAAATGATGAGGTTAAAGCACCAAGTATGTTTGGCCTGGAATGGTCTGAGCCCTTAGTAACATTTGCACTTTCCTGTGGAAGTTGGTCTTCACCTGCAGTATGTTTTTCTATCTTAATTTAGAAGATAAAATTATTATGTGGGCAACGGTTAACTGTTCTTGAGCTTTAGGGACGGTTTAGATGAGTTTTTTCCATAAACATTTCTGAAGGAGAAAAACAGCATAAATTTTTTTAGAAGTTAAAATTGGCTTACACAGAGCTAAAAATAAAAATTCAGAAAAGTTATATGACAGAGCTTCTATAGATTAACTTACACAAGTTATTTTAGTTTAAGAAGCAAAATAATTTCAATTTTCTTTTTATTTTTCTCTCTTTGAAGTATCTATGGAAAAATTTGTTAGATCCCAAATGCTTATGGAGAAGTTAGCATGTTACCGATATCATGTGTTCTGCACCCAAATTTTCTTAAATCAAATTTAGATTTGAAAATTTTCTCGCACAGCTTGGCATTGTCAGGCGTGTTGATTCTATAGTAAGAACTCTGAAATTAATTAATTTCACATTTCAGACACTAATTATAAGGTTAGAAATTGAAGCTGTGATTATAAATTTCTGCCTTACAGATGACGTGATTTTGGTTCCACCGGACATAAAAATCAATCACATCCTAATGGCACATTTGGAAAAAAAAAAAAAAAAAACACTTTTTGGATTCGGAAGTTATAATTAGTTTATGAACATCACATCCGAAACATGAAACCAAACACCCTATAAGAAAGAACAAAATTTTATTCCAATTCCATTGTTCCATTTTACACAAGGATGTTGATTACTGTGTTATTGTTTTTGTGAATCAACAGTAGAGAGTAGATTTTATATGTAGGAGCTTGGCAATGTGATTACTAGTTAAGAATTCATTCGCTCTTCAATATCATCGCTCAAGAAAGCATATATTACATGCCTTTTCTATTTTTCTATAAATATACTTTTTTAATAAAGTGTGACATACCAAATCTTCTTTTGTTGTTTTAGGTGAGGGTTTATACAGCATCACAAGTTGATGAGGAGTTAGAAGCAGCAAAGAGGGACTATTTACAGGCTTCAGTTGGCATCACAAAATCAAACAAGTTAATAATCCCCAAGTTGTTGGACTGGTATTTACTGGACTTTGCAAAGGACTTAGAATCTTTGTTGGACTGGGTCTGCCTCCAACTACCTGACGAAATGAGAAACCAAGCAGTAGAATGCCTTGAAAAAAGGGGAAGAGATTCTCTATCACAGATGGTACAAATGATGCCCTATGATTTCAGTTTCAGGTTACTTTTACACCAGTAAGTTCGGAGAAGTGTGGTTCAGGTTTCGTAAGTTTGGTGTGGTGGGTTTGTTGTACATTGGTGGTTCACACATAAAAGTACATAAGCCAAAACGCTTCATGTTTTCTCATTTGGGAATGGGTTTTGGCATTTGGGTCATTGCTGGTTAGTTATGCTTTTCGTAGATAGACATAGAAATGGAGAGTTTTTAAATCTTTAACATTCATTTTGGCTGCAACTTTTTGGGTTTATAATAATATCATATGTTCTTTAACTCCATGGCACCAAATTGAACAACGTTCAACGTCAGTATATCATGGATTTTCGTTGGGGTAAGTTTTATATTATCATTTAATTATAAAGTTACATATGTTGATTTTTATAATAAGTATCTTAAAAAAATCATATTAACTATTATATCTAATTGGTCATCAATATATATATATATATATATATATATTAATTATGAGCTAGCTTCTATATATATAACAAATTATAAGTGTAATTTATCATTTAAAGTATACATCTTTAATTCTAAAAATAATACACTCAATTTAGAAAAGTCAAATATAAAAATCAACCGATAATAGCTTTTAAGTAGCGAGAGATTTAAAGTATAAAATACTACAGTGGATCAAAGAAAATATTTGTACACTGCAATGCATCTTGTATGCTTTAGTAAATAATGGAAGAAAATAAATAATGAGAAGGAAAGGAAAGGGAGAAAATAAATAATTTTTTCCTTTTTGTTGATTAGTAAGAAATGTTTTTATTAAGAAGAAATAATAAACTGTCCTATTTTAAATCCGTTATTGACAGCCTTAGATAATCCTTAAGTTCATATTGCTTTTACTGGAAGTTCAAAGGTTAATCAAAGTAACATGTGAAAACTCAAAGTTGCATTTTCAAAAAACCATTTAAGATGGTAGTATACTTTTATTCCTAAACAATATCAAGGTTTAAACTCCATGTTGACAAGACTTTGTTATCAAATATCATATTCTCTAAGACATTATTATTGAATAAAAATTACTATATATAATAATTATACAACCCTCATTTCCTATCGAATAAACTCTATTTATTTATTTTTTTAATAAAGTTTAACTGATCAAAGAATTGACACAAGTGTGTTACTAGTACTCCACTTAATTGTAATAGTTTAAAAAATAATTAAAAAAAATCAAGCTGCTTCTTTATCGAAAGCAAGATTTTGCTGAATGTATTATATTTTCAGTATATTAAATAATCTTCAAATCCTTATAATAATATGATAAACCATTAATGGATAGATTCGTTCTATCATTTTTCCATTTTTCTCTTCCCTTAAGGAGACGATCATTTTTCTCTTTTGGTAAGCTTTCCAAACAGTATATTGAATTGAAATATCTATATACAATAATACAAGTGCGACTTCGTGGGATTTTAACATGATACTGGAAAAAAAATGATCGATTTTCTTTTATGGACATCAAATAAGATCCCATTCGTAGATTTACATGCATAGCTGAATATGTATACTGACCGTAAAGGACGAGAGCAATATTTACGAAATACAATTGATCTGAAACTTCGTTTTTCTATCATGGCAAAGGCTCAATACAACTACAACATTACAGGAGAACAACACGCTCTGTAATCACAAACAATGCATCATAGGAAAAAAAGAGAAAGCCCACAATCGCATCAAAACTCGAAAGCAGTGTTCGCAATAGATGATAAACCTTATAATCTCTCCAGATGTGGCGCAATATTTGATACCCCAATCTCTCGTATACTTTCTCTACAAGGCTGTCTCTATTTGAAATACTTTCCGCGAGGGTAACAAAGGTCGTATATATAACAAAGACTATATAATCCATCTTTGAGACTCAACCAAACGGAGAAGGAACTGGTCCTGCTCCTGCAAGAGCATCTGATCTCTTGATGCTTCCCATTCCGCAGACAATGCATCCAGGCGCAGTTACGGCCGAAAATTTGGCCCCACAGAGATCACAGACATCATATCCAATGGTTGACAGCCTGCTTAAGGTGGCAGCACAGAATTGTGAGGGATCTTCCAAAGGATCAATGGACTTGTTTGTCAAGCCCCTCTGAACACACAGGTCGATCAAGCTTCGAAATTCCTCCTGCTTGTTTACAGGTGCTTTAGACAATAGTAATTCTAACATTTGCTTTGAATAAGCATAATTTTGTACATCCATGTTTCTTTTGATGGCAGTTCGAATGCAATTTATTCTGTGCTTAGCTAGAAGTGGCAGCGAACCAAGATGACGTGAAAGTCTTGCCATCTCATCTTTTGCACTTATTGCACTCGGACCATGGACTTTCTGCAGACGTCCAATCTCCTGCAATAATGAAGGTAATACGATTTGTCAATCATCCACTGCATTACTAAACTATAGAGTCGAAGCAATTCTGGAGGTTCATGTCTAAACACAGAAAACCAACATTTCTAGACTGCAAGATTAAAGACTTTAATGTACAAGTTTACAAAAAATCAGCTTAAATAGTGTAGATCACGATTTATTTTATGTCTTGCAGCTTAGATCCAACTAGTACCAATCTCAACAAACAAGCTTGTGATTTGTGAATTGTGCTGTCAAATAAAATATCAATAGATAAGGCAAAATCGATATATTTTCTTTCCACATATTCAGATGAACTAGTTAGAATGTGTAGTACAGGCCCAATAGGAGTTTGTATCGCTGAATGTGTACCAAAAACATAAGAGGTGTATCATTCAAAAAGTTTGAACCAATTGGACTTAGCCCCTTTATAAATGTACAGTGTAACATGTCTTTTTTTGCCCAACTTGGTAATTAGGTTCTTCAACAGGAGTCACATGAAATCAGTTACATCACATCAGGAGTCTTAACACGGTTTCTGTGCTTATGACCTAGAAAAACAAAAGCTTGTGTACATTTTTTATAAGATGTCCATCCTATCCTACTTGTTGAATCAATTGGACTTAGCCCCTTTATGAATGTACAGTGTAACATGTATTTTTTTGCCCGACTTGGTACTTCGGTTATTCAACAGGAGTCACAAGACATCAGTTACAGCACATCAGGAGTCTTAACACGGTTTCTGTGCTTATGATCTAGAAAAACAAAAAGCTTGTGTACATTTTTTATAAGATGTCCATCCTATCCTACTTGTGCTTAAAATTGAATAATCGTTATCGTACCCGGAGAAGAGTGACTGCTATCTTGTATTGAGCACAGATTGTTGCTTGAGCTTTTATATCAACTCCACGAGATTGTTCCTTAGCTAAGGCAAGAAAAGCTTCATCAAAGCAAGACAATGCATCCGAAAGATTATTTTGTTCCAGGTGAGCAAGTCCAGTTTTGAAACATACAGAAGCAGCAGCTCCACGGGGAACCTGTCAGAAGATTCATGAGATTAGATTGGAAGCAATTATGAAACAGTATATATGCCCAGCAGATTCAGTAAAAGGCTAATTTCCTAGTTGTGTCATTATCCAAAGAAATAACCTATCATGTTCCCAAGCACACTAACCAAATCAAGATCTTTTCTCAAGCAAATTGTCCTGATTTCTTCTCTAGCATCCGCAAAAATTATGACAGGAAAATAAAAAAGGGTGTATTCCACTTTCTTATATTTAGAAATAAGTTCAATTCAGAACATCAAATTCTCGCATTACTAACCACATTCTTCCCATGACACTCACAAAAGGACAAATATTTCAGAGAGCCATAGATCCTCGTATCATTCAGATATCCCCGCATGTTTATTTTCTACATACCTGTCCAGGATGCACCGCAATTTGTTGAGAACCGGTTTGTGGAAGCTTCCCTGAATCGGGAGACGTTGGTACTCCAAGTATGCTAAGATCAAGAGGTTGGCTAGAAATTTGAGCCTGAGTAGCCTGTAACTGAGAGGGAGGTATGACCACAGCCTGAGATGAGGATTGCGGTGGGACACCACCATCGGGAAGTCCTATGGACTCGATTGGAACAACAGGTTGCTGAATGGTTTGAGGGGGAATACCACCTTGAAGACCAGCATCAGCTTCAAAAGCACTAACTTGGTTAGGAGTTGTCTTAATATTTTCAACCCCTGGAGTGTACTTAGAGAGAAAAGTTCCAGCAGGAGGTAATCCTGCAGCCACTTGAAGGGATGGAATTGTATTCTGAAAGAAATCCTCTGGAATAGGTCCTGCTTTAAGTCCCCCACTCACAACGCCACTAGTTGGCTGTGAAATGAGTTCAGGTTGAGTCAAAGTATCTGTACCAAAAAGGTCACCAGGAGTTGAAACAGTTGAAGAAGCTGAGCCTGTAGTTGGTGGTGGCAGGGACAAAATCTGGCCAAGATCTTGGCTTCCACCAGCTGAGGACCTGGTCCTCGTAGGTGGAGCTAACGCTTCACCAAGTTTAAACTGCCTAGTGGCTTCCTTAATCTTGTTCACATCCACAGTAGAAGAGGCAATTGGCTTGTCCCGTATTTTTATGTGTAATTTTTTTATTTTGGATACTCCTTCTTCATCACTACTGCTGCCATCAGCAGCTCCATACATGGATTTCTTAAATTCTTCTTCTGCTTTGGCCTGTTCATCAGCAGAGGAACTGACAAGCTGTTGGTTAAGACTTTCCAGACCCGTCAATGAATCACCTTTGGTATTACCAACCACATTCGACTGATGATTAGATACGGATTTAAAAGAAGATGCTTCAGGTCCATTTACTTTACTATCATTACCTGTAGGCATGAAAACCTTAACCAGACTATCTTCCCTCACCTCTACAATATTGCCCCTTCCTTTGATTGAGCCTAAATATACACCGATATGATCTACAATAATGGATGGAATTGTACCATCATCAGTTTTCATGTATGGTGTCACCTCTGCAGCAAGCTCCCACTGAGGTATATCCTTTGCCGCAGTAGGTGTTTTAATTTCCCAGTTTCCACCACCCCATTCAGGTCCTTTTGGAACCATACTCTCGGCGGCAAAGTTGGCAAATATACCTTGTGTCCATCCAGTAGATCGAACACGTAATATCCTATCACAATATCTCCTCAATTCTGAGTCAAGACCCTCTTCTTCCAATTTCTGAGCAAGACGCCGCATGGCACTTGGATTAAGGTGGCATATAAACAGATCAAGCATACTTTCATAGTCTGCTATAACTTCAAACGTTTCTTTTGCACTATCAAATTGACCAAACCTGAAAGTAACCATCAATTAGAAAAGTAACAAAGTTGTCGATTTTGACATTCAAATAACTACAGTACCACCTGCATGCCAAAACATAACTTACGGGATCTCCAAGTTCCAACATTCACAAAACAGATACATGTAATAAGATCAAGTCAACACATCTAAGCTATAAAATGAAAGGAAAATACCACTGATATAAGAAATATACAAGATAAATATGTAAAGCAGGCCAAAGCCAATTTGAAGCATTATACGAGGAGTAGGCGGCAAGCAATCACAAAACCAAAAAACAAATCAAGTTAGAAACAGAAATAAATAGAAATAATAATATAATACACAAACCCTTTCCATTTCGTCAATGGTACTCATCTACAGGTAGCAAATGGATGGATTGAATAATAGAAGAAAGAGAAGCGTATCTAGAAAATTATATTTGTATCTTTAATATATATTTCCTTGTAATATTTATACCTGTTCCTTAACCTTAGCTAAATATGAAAATAAATCGCAAATTATAAGATATTGAAATAAATCCTTAGAGATTATAAGGAAAAATGAAAACTATACTAAAAAGATAATCTAAGATATTCTAAAATACTCAAAGATATCACCAAAAGAATGAGAAACATTATAAGATACTTTCCATATATTCTAACAAAACTAAAACCTTCGCATATTAACAAAGATTAAAATCTTCAAGATATAGTTTAAGCAAATTAGTAATAAATGAAACATACATCATAGTTCAATAATTCCTTTATGTACAACAGAAATATCAAAAGCACAATCAAGTTTCCAATTTTGCCTACCTGATACAGGCATAACCCAACTGCCTGAACCGGTGAAATAAATGAGATGTTGGGGGGCATTTTGGATAATCTCTGGACCGCAGAAATTCATCTTTCAAAATAGATAAAGCAGTGGAAAAACGAAGAGCTTTCACAGCATAAACACCTCGCATCACCTGTGATCAAAATACCCACCTGCTCATACGTTCAAATAAACCAAAACGAAAATGCCAAGAGCAAGGAATTATGTCGCTTACTTGAGTGAACTGTGGACCTGATTGTGATAAAGCCACAGCTAAATCTCCACAAACAGGAGATCCTCTAGAAAGAATATCCAGAGACCTTGGTGTTATGCGCAAGCTGTCAAACCTGCACTCCGATAAAAGATTACACTGTAAGTGTTACAAGCTTTAACATAAATTTATTAAAATCTGAGAAGTGTTTCTGAAGTCTACAACCTGGATTTTATACCCAATAAATATAATTCATTATGTAGTATTGGAAATTTGGTGCTACTTAAAAATTTACACCAAATATGGTGTAAAGAGAATATTGTTTGGCATAGATCATAGCTCCACAACACTATTAGTTATTTTAATAACCTTTTTTGTTGTTGTCAAAAACCACAAGTTGGATGTGTCTCACTTTTCAATGTTACTTAATTCATGGTTCCAGGTCAAGGTCAAAAATTAGGCACTGCCTCCCCTCGATCTAACCGCATCAACTATATGATTTTTATAATCTGTTGTAATGGTGAAGGTCTTCATCATCCTTAATTATCTTCTCTTCTGAAGGCGTAGTAGGACAACAATCAGAAACCAATTAAAAGGTCAACAGTAGTCTTGACTCACGGTCATCATTTTCATGAACTGATATTTAGAAAAAGTGAGACTATACCTAAGCCGTGACTTTTATCCATTTGACTTCAGTAATACATGTAAAAATTCCAAACACCATATTGTGTTACTATTTCATTTATTAAAACCATTTTGGGTAATAATCTAACTTTCAGCAAAATGGAAATACACACATCAAACTGCACCTGTTAGGTAAAGTTACCTAAATATTTCCTCTATATAAACATAAGTTGAATTTTTCTAAAAGTTTAAAGGAAAAAAGAAGGAAACCTTGATGTTATTTGGTATAATATTTCTGACAGGTCAAGCTTCTGCTCAAAACTTAGCTGCATTGTGGCAAATCCAATAAGAATTGGTTCAAGAAGACCGAGAAGACAGCTTTTGATCTCAACCCTCTTTTTCTGTCTGGGATTTATTTCCGTGGGGCTAGCAAGCAACAATCGGTCATTCAAAGAACCGACCAACACTGCACGAGAAACTCATAAATAGATCAGTAGGACAGTGCAAAGAAATGTACTGTAGTTTTGAAAAAAATAGAATATGCCCATCAAATAATTTGTGGTTAACATATTATGACATAAGAAAAATTACCTGCATAAGGCATACTGATTGAGAGGATAGGCCTAACTTTTCCATCCCAACCAAGTATACTGATAGTAGTAGCAGTAGAAAAAAGGAGGGCTGGTCCAACCCACAATAAAGATCTAAAGTGAGAATGAGTTAAGGTTTCCACAAAGAGAATATATGTGACACAAAAAATTAAAATTAGGCAAGGAGAAATTTTAACAACCCTTGTGTCTATTAGTTTGGAGCAGAGGCAAGCAAAGAGGTTCCAAGAAACACTCCCCCCTTAAATAAGAGGATTTTATTTTTCCCTCCAATCCCCTACTTTTAACAAATCAGTTCCTTAGTGTAAATAGATGATTTGTTCATTTTGTAGAGAAATAAGTATAAAGGATATTGGAGGAAGTCCCTTATCAAAACTTGCAGAAGTGGCAGCAAGTATATCAAGGGTTGCTGAAACAATTAGGACTCGCTGTGTTGTTAATATTCCAGCAACATATCCCCTAAGAGTTTCTTGCCAGTGCACCTGTCAAATTTGAAGAAACACAAATTAGCACCTAGCAGAACACTAGAACAGAGCTATTTGATCATATTTCCACAAACAAGGAACCCTATAACCCCCTGAAACAAGAATGAAGGATCAAACAACTTTTATTTTCGATGGGTAGCCGAAGGATAGAAAAGGCAAATTCAATCCTACTTGCTCCCATTCTTACTTTAAGAAATTAGATGAGTTTAACTAAAGTAGGAGTTACTGCAATTAATGTCACTTCCCAACACTCCCCTCACACAAAGGGCCACCAGCTGGAGTGTGACAAATGTAGGTGGCCCAACAATGGATCTAAAATATGGGTGAGTCAATTTTTATGGCTTCTATGAAGTTGGACTCACAGCTTAACTCAACCCAATAATACTCACTTCAAAGGTAAGGATTGTTCAAGCTTTATAAGCTCTATTTAAATTACATCTCTAGTCAATGTGATACGTCTGGGAGCTGCATCTTAGCTTTTCTAGTCAACCTTTCCATACGTAACCCTTTCCAAAGGGTGACCACATTTAAGGTGGCCTTCCAACCTCCTAATGCCTAGGTTTATAGACCAGAAGCGTGGAAAATCAGTAATACAAGCAGTCGAACAATGGATCTAAAATTTGCACCCACTCATATATTATAATTTGACCATATCTTTTACTTGATGTGGTAACTCAAACACACTCTGTCACATCGAGAGGATTGAACATCTTAAGTATGAAACTATGTACTTGTGAGAAGTCCAATAGCAAGTGACACGATAAGTCTAACAAACCTTATTACAATAGACTCTAATACCATCTTAGAAATTGAGTATTAGGTCTAACTCAACCTCATTAAACTGGCTTGTAAAGTGAGATTTACAACTACTATAAATTATAATTTGGTCAATAAACTAATTTATAAGGTGAGAATTGTGCAAACTATATAGGTTGTATTTAAGTCATATCTTTAGTCAATGTGAAACTAAACATACCTAAGAGCCACATGTTAGTGACTATTATTTATAGCACACAAGTGACCAAGGGACTTTCAAACGTTGCAATTGCCACATAAATTGCATAAATATTTTTTTATAAGAAATTATACCAATAGACAACTACCCTCCATATTGTTTCAATGAAAGGAGATGCATATACAAGATGGGAAACATGTAAAATTGAAAAATCTCTTTGAATGTGTACCAGTGACAACCACCTTAGAAAGTCCTTTAGCATAACATAACCCAAAGAAGTAGAGGGTGCTACTATCCAAATGAACTCTAAAGGCAAAGAATAAACCACATAAAATTCTAGCACTTCTGTCCAACAAAATATCTACTGAACTACAAATTGAGCACAACACGAAATCATTTTAGCATCTCTATTGGTGCCAATAGTTCTAAAATTAACACATTCTTTGGAGATCCTTGAGGAAAACCCAACCTTTGCCAACACGAATACTGCTAAACAATCTATTTCCTTCTTTTTCTAACTCATATTTTCCAACTATTTTCGTTTAACTTCAGAGATGCAGTTATGAGCAATTTTGTAACCAAAATTAAAAAAACACACTTCTAACCTGGAGTACAATCTCATTTCTTTTCAACTTAATTGACTTTTTCCCTTCACTATTGGTTGATAAGTACTGGCCATTGGCAGTTGAAGTTGATAGACGGTACCCTTGTATGAGCTTCACTATTCCAATTTCGTTTCCATAAGCAGCAAACATCAAAGATGAATCTACACTCAGAGCAACCACTTTTCAATACTTAATGTTATTCTAATTTTAACAAGAGACGAATTTGTGTAATAGATAGATAAATGGATTCACATATGGTTGAGACATTCAAGCACCTAATGGAGTAGAAAATATGCGATCAACTTCAGTTTCAAACAAAAACGGTGTTGGGCCACGAATTGAACCAACAGTTGTCTCTGCAGTTGCAGTTGGGTTCTCTTCAAAAACATTATCATTGTCCTTAGCTTCTTGAGAGGCACCTCCAGGTAGAGTATACACTCCCAATCCTGTTTTGTCATCATCAAGTATTGCAAACTGATTTTCATTGGGGCCAACAAATGCTGCATCTCGACCTACAAGACAGTTAATTGAATTATTAAAATGTCACACACGACCAAAACCTGCTGAGAAAAAAGTGTACTCCAGTTAGAAGTACCTTTTACTGTGCTGCTTTTACTGTTTGCTACCTGTGCATCACTATTTTCCCAGTACAGCACAACTTCATTTGTAACACCACTAAATTCATACACTATAAGAAATAAGCGCTGTTTTTTACTGTGTATCAGGTATTTTGCTCGGTACTCCACATTTCCAGGAATCTATAGACAATTAATCAACAACATTACAAGGATGAATTTTCCAATTTTGCATAATTTTTCGGTTGAAATATATAAATACTTCGAGAATACTATGTAAAATGAAAATCTCAACAAAAATCACAAACACAGAATGATGTTTGTCAAAAATACTACTCCCAGTGTTACCGAATTATATAGCTTCCGGTAGATAGTGTCAGATCCAGAAGAAAGACTATGTGCCATAATGTTCAGTCCATCCATATAGTATGCCCTGACAGGATAATGCAGAACTCGGTTTGCTTTATTAAAGAAATTTAGCTCCAAATGAAAAGGCTGGCAGTGGAGAAATGGTGTCAATTGATTGAACAGAAAATATAACAAATTTTTCAAAACAAATTGTTACATGTATCATACCTCACAAACTGGAAAGTCCTTCAGATAATGCTTGTTATCAAGAACTGTGATAAGGGGTAAGCGTGATATAGGAGAAATTTTTGCATGGCCTTCCATAAAATGCTACAAAAATATGTAAAGGTATCATTCAGAAAAAATTGATAAAAGAAACAAAAGTGCAGACCTCTCACTTCTATGTCTTGTAAAGTGTGTAATTTTCTGATGTAGTATGGAAACAGAAAAAAAAAAAAAAAAAAAAAAAAAAAAAGAAAACAAAAATTTTAAAAAAAATATATTCCATTTAATATTTAAAACAAATCAATTTATTTTTTTTTTTTTTTTTTTTTTTTCTGTTTCCA
>Ga0099824_1006843_pt1 | contig 15452 bp, 10 predicted proteins | sample SiratrowhiteBW_FD_76837 | JGI IMG/M metagenome (GOLD analysis project Ga0099824, IMG submission 76837) | Root nodule microbial communities of legume samples collected from California, USA - Siratro white BW | ecosystem: Host-associated > Plants > Roots > Nodule | place: USA: California...
ATATATATATATATATATATATATATATATATATATATATATATATATATATATATATGAATGGTTTAAAAAAGTTAAAGCTCTCTTTTACAACTTGAAGAATGGAAGTTCATTAAGTATGTTCATCCATACCAGCATTAAGAGAAAAAAATTTGAAGAATTCTTAAGAATATATATATTGATACGGATACGTAAAAAGGTGTAATTTTTAAAATGTAAAACACAAATTTATATATTATATCACTATAACTTATATAAATAAATAATTAAAATTTATGCATTAAAAAATTATCTATAAAACAAGGTTAGTCATATATAATAAAAAATAATATAATTCATTTATCTAAAGTTTAAAAAATAAAAAAAAACATATATAATCTAAATATTTTTTATTATATATAAGATTTGTTTTTTATTTACATAATAAGTTTTTAGAAAATTATTGTATTAGTCTCTTTTAAAATTAGATTAAAATTATATTAAAATTGTCAAATAACTAAAAAATATCTTTTGAATTAGATATTTCACAGATACCTGTTATATGAGTGTTATGAGTATCAATAGCAACTTCCTTAAGATTTTAAAAACTTTTTTCAGGTTTCAAATTTTTAGAATGGTGTTCAGAGGAAGATAAGGATACTATTTCTTTTCACTTAAACTTAACGATGTTATCAATTTGATTATAAGATTAAGACCATTTTAGTCTAGAGTTTATGATTAAAAAGTTTAATAAACTTCTCTGCACAATACATCTCTTCTTCCAAAAATATTTTTTTTACAAAACACAATTCCAATATAATATTACAAGTGCTTAGGTTGTGTACAAGGTATGCAAGGGAAGGTAGCTGAAACTTAATATGGGTGGAGGTGTCCACAATTTCAACCGATTACTGCAAGCAAACTTTGTCTGACTGCAGGAATTGAGCAAAGTATAGATCCAAATATCCCATTGAGAGCATAAGCAATGGCACAAAATGGAAGAGCCTCAGGTTCCTTGGCAGATAAAGCTGCTGTTCCAAGCCCATGACAACTGCATATATTGATCCAAGACCAAGAAATATAAGCATATTATGCTTCAAGAAGAAAATAATTTACCTACCTTAATGGCTTTTTTCTAAAGTAACCATATTTTTCCATGTCCAAACTACTACTCAGCTAAATTAGACACAGTGCACATTTAGAAGCACTGTCTAATGACTATTGCTTATGATGGTATTGAAGAATCATGGTTTCTTAGTCAAATGAATTATCTATGAATTGCAAAAGATACCTTGACGCTGTTGCTATGCCACGAGCAATTGGGTCACGAAGACGGAGTTTATCAAGTGTTGATTGCACAAAATTTGCACCAACTAAACCAGTCACTACAACTGCAGCTGCTGTGACTGATGCATTGGCACCTGCAGGCATGGTAACAAACTAGGATTTCAGAATAAGTAACCTTTACATTTATTGCATTAAAAAACTCCAATTTAGACTCACTGTATACATAATGCTTGTGAAAAGTGACCATGCATGACATGATGTTTACCTTCAAAGAAAGACACAATGCTGAGAGCCAACGCCACTGTTATACATCTGGGTAGAATGGATACGGTTAGTGATGGTTCTAAAGCAACTAGACGTCCAACAAGGGCAGTTGAGTACAATGAGAATATGGTAGAGATTATGACAGAGGTGAAAATCTCAGCTGCATGCCTCTTCATAAGCTGAACACAGTAGATAAATCATTAGCCAATGCTTTAATGGATTTTAGCCATTGCTAATTATATGGATGGAGAGGGCAATGAAGACTTTGGCTACATGAGCTTATGAACGACAATTGACATATTTGGGGCACAGAAAAACATAATTTTTTTTTTATTTTTTGTTTTTTCTATTATTATCTTATTTTCTACTATCTTTCAATTCATTAAAACAACCTTATTTTCCACTTATTCTTGTCCTTTCTATCATTTTCTAGTCCTTCACTTTCACACCATCCAAGCAGTAGTGATCATTAGAAATCTAGATGGTTACCTTTCTTTGTTTGAACATAGAGAAGGCAAATGAGAGAATAACAGATCCCAAAAATCCCATTAGAATGTCACCGGCACCAGGATTGGATGATGAGTTTGTAAGGTAATATCCTGTGAATGTCAAAAGAAGAATCAGAAAAATTATAACAAAGCTATGTCTATAGATAAATTAGCACTACACTTAGTGCTACACTTTTATATTAATGTTGTTACGAGACCATACATCAAACCAAATAATGTGATCTTAGCTCAAGATTAACTATTAAGTTATTTTCTTACAACTCATTGTCATACTAAAATTCCTTTGAACTTAACTTGGAGTGTGAAATGGCTTTAAATGCTTATAGTAACTCATAAGATGTCTGTAGTCAGAATAGAAATTTCTATTTCCTAGTTAAAGTAGGCAATCAAAGAACAACTTAGTGCTCATTTGGTTTACCAGTGCAAGTGCTCCAAACTATGTTTGAGCAAAAAGAATATTTTTTCTTCGAGAAAACTTGCCTCATATAACTCAAGTTTAACTTTTGCAGTAATTTGCATCTAAAACAAAAAAAGGCCCTCAAACAATATAAAGTTGAATATTAACTTTAACTATAATTTACACCTAAAATAGCATCAAGCCCTGACTTAGAAAAAAAACCCAAAGCAATTGCTGCTAGCTCTGCAGATGCTGCACAGAAAATTATTGGGTGGAAGACCTTCTTCAAGCTTGATGGCAATCTGAAAACAAAGGGAGGGGATAAGAAAAGGCATAACTATAGTTAGTTCTAATAAAATGCAAATACAATGTTCCATGACAGTATCACATTTTTGCTCCCTCTAAATCATAAACAAAGAAAGAAAAAGTAACTGCCCCCAGAACCAGCAGTGTAAAGAGTTCAATGTATATGCAGTGATGAAAAGGAAACTTTACCCTGAACCAATCATGTAGCCTAAAACTGTGGATGCAAGCAAGAATGGAAGATATGTTGTGGTTCTTGTCCCCAATGCTGTTGGAAAAACCAATGAAACAGCAAAGGATATAAGGAGAACCCCAGTCCATGCCCACACTTCAATGGAAGAAAATGGAGAGGGCTTCTCCATAGGCTCAGCATCTATCAATTCTGTCTTCACAGCTTTCCTCACACCTATAGCTGTGAAACCAGTTACACAAACTGTAGCTAGCCATCCTCCAACTGCACAAGTTCAACAAGTCTCAACTCTCATAATGAAATTCTAGCATTTAGAGTCTATTTACATAAACTTCTCCATGAACACTTATAGGTGAAAACACTAAGAAGACAAAATGAATTGTGTTTAAAATCAACTTCTGCAATTAACTTATTTTCCATCTATCCTCAGTACTAGTGGGAAATTTATTCAAATAAGATCTTAAATACACATACAACAGACACCGTCATCGTTACAAGAATACTTGAAACATCATCATCACTATTCACCATCATGATCATACGAATAAGAGCTTGTCCAGTAATCTATACCTATAATAAGGCATATTTTGATTGCAGAAGAAGTGGGAATATCTTTAAGAGAAAGCGGAAGCACAACCAAATAGGGAACATAGAACAAAGGGAGCCATCTGTGAATGAAAAAAATTCCCGGTTCAAAGAACTTCTCCAAGGCCACAGCAGCAGAGGGCACGGTATAATCAAGAATAATCAGAACAGAAAAAATACAGAACATCCCAAACAAGGCGCTAGGGAACTCGATTGAAGCTGCTGCAAAGGCTTTCTTCAAGAGAAAGTCAATGGCCAGAATGAGACCAAGGGAAACAACCCAATGCAGCACCCCAAACACTTTAAGACGCAAAGTTTGGGTGAAAGATTCAGTAGAAGTGGAAGTGCCCCCAGTTTGGGATTGGAGTAGCTCTGTGCAAAGTTCTTCACTTTTCCAACTTTCTGGGGTACCCATTAGCTAACAACCATAAATTGAACCCAATACCTCGGACTGAGTATGCAAACTGCAAAAGAATCCTTATCTTATTATGTTTCGGAGGGCAATATGTGGTGACCGATTACAGAAAAAAGACAAAATACAGAGTGTTCAAACTCCACACGTTGTTTTAGAAATTACAAGACCTGCGTTTTCACCTCCATAATAAATTTCTTTATTTAACTTACTATATTGATATGATATTATTCTTTTCCAAAAAATACATTTAGTTTTATATATTTTTATTTGTATATGATGTTAAAATTAATATTCTGAGTTTTAACACCATAAATTACTCCAATTAATTTTCAACACATATATCCAAGGGATCGACAATAGTACGAGATATTTTCCTTTTGTTATAAAAATACTTGTTAATCTCATCCTATCTCATGCCACACGATGTAGGTCCCTCTATTTTTGTCAAAAAGCAATGTAATCATTCCATTATTCTCTCATGAGTCTGACTATTGGTTGAACATAGAATACAACGGTTAAGACAAAAAAAATCAGTATGCAAGTATCATTTTATTAGGAGATATGCATGGTTGAAATTGTGATATCATGACAAAATGTTCTTCAATACTTTACTAGCCCTCATGAATGGTTATACATGTATGAATTACATTCACTCAACAAATTAATGTTAAGATTATCCACTTTCCAAAATTTTCCTCGGTACTTTTTTAATGTAACACTTGACGCGAGTCCTGAGAAATTGCATTATAGTTTCGAAGTCAAGCCGTTCCTCAGTTGCTTTCTCAGGATCTTCCCAGTCGCAGACCTTGGTATGTTGTTGGTGAAGAACACTTTCCTAATCTTCTTATACGGAGCAACCTGCCACAAAAGAGTTACAAATGGCACAAAGTCTTAGTAGCTAACAATAACGTAACATAGCGTAACATTATTCAAATAGTAGAAAGTAGGCTGTGCATAATTTTATATTGTAGTCAAATCACAAACCAAAATGTATAGTAAGTTTGGTGATCCTTACGATTACAATCTTAAAATTTTTTGACAATGTAAAACCATTTTACATTATCAGTGCATGACCATTAAACTCTTAAAATAGTGGCTAGCTGATGTAAGACCTTGAACATGATCATAAATGTGAAAACATTCCTATAGACACTATGGTATTGATTGAAGAGAAAATGTGAATTGAAATATCATAGATAGCACTCTAAAGTCTGCCTTATCAAGACGAACCTGCTCAGCAACATAATCCATAACATGCTTCGGAGACAGCACACTTCCAACCTTCCTTACCACAAATGCCACTGGTATCTCACCAATTTCTTCATCCATAGCACTGGAGTGGAAAATGATGCAACACTTTAGGGTATATTTTAAGGGCCAGAGAAGAGCTTTTAGAGTATGATGACTAATATGTACATGCAGTAACATACGTAGATATTTTGATCTTCTAAAAAACACGTGCATGGGGAAGAAGTGAGCTATGAAACAAGGATACTACTCTTGCTTAAGGTGCTGGAATGTCAGACATGTTTCCACACTGACACGTTCCAGAAGCTTATCCAACACGTCTGACATTCCTCATTTGGTATCTACTTAAAAAATCATTTTCGTGCTGGCAATTCTATTTCAGACTTCACACACTTGAGTCAAAATGAACAGTTGGACACTAATATTAAAAAAAAAAAAAAATACTTTTATCCAATATATTCAGAAAATTGAGTTTAAATGTAATAAAAAATATTAAAAAAAATGTTTAGGCTCATTATTGTAAGATGAATATACAAGAATATGTACATATATAAGTCTTAATTATCATTTTAGACCTTTTGCTATATCCAGTGTTTGTGTTTCATGGAGTTCATACTTACCCTATAACAGCAACATCAACTATTTCAGGATGCAAAATTAACACAGCTTCTAAATCGGCAGGAGCAATCTGTAACAGATCATAAGCCATATGTAAGAATATACACGTACAACACAAATATTGTAATTAAGAAACTAAAAAAACATATCCTCCCTGCTATTGAAAATTGTGCAATATATGGGGAAAATACAATCCTACCTCCCAAAAAGTAATCTTTTCTAAAACTGGCATCTCAAAACTCTACAACAAGGTTTGTTTGCAGTTTCTTCTGAGAATATATATCAAAATCCACAATTTCTCAGTCAATCTTTTTATTTTTATTTTTTTACTACATAGTTTATGTCATTCTAAACTGATCTAGATTATATTTTAAAAACCCAATAAGCATTTCATGTGTTCCTCTGAACAACAGGTGTACTATATCAACTTCTGAATGTATTGCATTTATTTATTGTCCAAGGGAGAATCTAACCCATCAGGAAGGGGCAGGGGTGGGTTTTGAACATACAGACGCAAAATCTGCATGTCCTACAATCCAACCAACTAAGCTGTGTCAAGGGAAAAGTTACATATTTGTATGGAAGCATGAGAAAAGGCTGTTATTTATTAAGGAAATAATTTTTTTTTCTGTTAAAATTTAAAATTAGATACCTGAAAGCCCTTGTATTTGATGATATCTTTCAATCGGTCAGCTATGTATAAGTACCCATCATTATCAAAATAAACAACATCTCCAGTATGTAGCCAACCATCTCTATCAATTGTTGACATTGTAGCTGTCTCGTTATTCAAGTACCCTGAGAAATTAAGAAAATTTCAAATTAATGTATTTCAATTGAAATATCAATAAAATAGGCAAAGAAAAAAGTATTAGCAGGTAGGCTTTAGGAACAACAAAGGAACACACAAGAAAACACCTCTAACATTGGAAAATCACAAACAAAAAGTCACAGCGACAAACTTTACCAGATGCCTTGAAGTGAAATTTTAATTCACTTTTAACTAATCTAAACAAACAGAAAATTTTAGGTAACATTTTACTGGCAAAGACATGACAACATCTTCAACTGAAAAAGCGACAATGGCAGCAAATTCTGATTGTAAAAATTAAAACAAGCGATTAAAAATATGTTTGGGTCAAGTTATTTTGAAGAAATAACCACCTATTTTCATAATTTTTCAATAAATCTCATTGAAAAATAAGCAATTATTTCAGAGTTATAAGTTGTTCCCAAACACACCAATAAATATAGAGCTTATTTATCCTCCATGACGATATAGAGCTATTCCTGTTTCAAAAGTAGATACTTTTGTATCTAATTGTTAAAGGTAGGCACATATTTATGACCTAAATTATCAATTGGCTTGAAAAATTCGTCTGAGTTGCTCCACCTACTGGAACACTTAGGGGAGTTCTTATATCAATCACTTCCATTCCTCTCATTACACCATATGTAGCACTCATAGTTACTGCTCTAACTCAATTATTGCCTTGTACTTAGACAAGTCATGTTAATTTGTTGACCAACAGCATCTCAACCCTTAACTACCAAACTGTTAATTTGTTACAAACAATCTAACAGATAAGCTTATAATATCACTCACTGGAAGAATAATAAACATAAACAGAGCTTCTGAGCAGAATTTTGGCGTATATGAAATATAATAAACCGTGATATTCAACAAGTCTGGCCAGATATAATATACATGGTAAAAACGGAATTTTTTCTATTTCATATCAATTAAGGAAAACAGAGTTTTACCTGTCATAATTGAAGGCCCTCTCAACCAAAGCTCACCACTGCTGCCAGGAGGCAAAAATGCACCAGTATTCCAGTCTACCACTTTTGCCTCCATGTTTGGAGCTAATAACCCTATTGAAGAATAATTTCGAAACTTTTCAGTATTGAAGCCACGTGTTCCTACGGCAGTTGACTCAGTCATTCCATAACCCTAAAAAGAAACATTCTTACAACTGCACATTCTTAAAAATCTAGCGAAACAACATTACCATAAACAAATAAAAGCCCAGTTATCAGCTATAGTTGATGTGAACATTACCAGAACTACCAGGGTATTTACTATTTATTATTACACAAAAGTCAAAAGCTCATAAGCAGAAAGAAGGGGAACTTCACATTTTACATGGCTTCTTGCGTGTATCTCTTTCAAAATAAACTGCACAAGTTTTTCAAAGAATTTCTAGTGTTCCATTTCATTTGTCACAATTCATCATAACAATATGAACTGAACTGGAATCAACATTCAGCTTATTACAACACACATATTTGGTATTGAATCAAGCAATTAGATGAATGCTAGCATATGACTTGCATTCTTTGAATAAGATTATCTTGTTCAGAGGTTCTTTACCTGTATAAAATCAACATTGGGGAAAGTTCGGAGGAAGTCATTAACAACTCCTGAGCTCAAAGGCGCTGCACCACTAGAGACCTGTATCAAACTCTGCAACTTACTGTCATTAACACCGTTTGCCCTCATTATCAATGCTGTCAACATCGGTGGAACAACAGGAAAGTGTGTGACTTTATATTCATCAATCATCCTGACAACCTCATCTATATCAAATTTCCTCATCACAACAACAGTAGAACCCAGTGACAACAATCCTATAGCAAACAGCGACAAGCCATACACATGGAACATTGGCAAAACATCCAGATACACATTCCTCAAGCAAGAGCTTTCATATTGAGAAGCTTCAAACCTCACAAAAAGCTCAACCATAGCAATAAGATTTTTATGTGACAGAACAACCCCTTTGCTCACCCCAGTAGTCCCTGAAGAATACAATATCCCAGCAGTGTCATCCTGCTTGATAACAGGCCTCTGAGGCAAATCAAATTCACAAGAAATCAAGTCACAAAAGCATGAAAAACAACCATCTCTCAAACCCTTCTCATTTTCTGGCACAGCAACAACAGAAATTCCCAATGTCTCTAGTTTCTCAACATTTTCAGGCACAGTAAAAGCCACGCTCACACCACACTCCGCAACCTGCTTGCGTATTTCATAGACACTACTAAGAGGGTTCAAGGGTGTGACAATAGCTCCTAGATAGAGAACACCCAAAAGCACAATTGGATAGTAAATGGAATTGGGGAGAAGAATCAGAACCACGTCACCTTGCAAAACGCCCATTTTGTGAAGACCAGAGGCAACGGATTTGACCAAAGGTAGCAACTTTGGGTAGGAAATGGAACACCCTGAAGAGGAATCAACGAGGGCCGAAACCCCATCATGGCGGTGGGAAAAAATAAAGGAGACAACGTCGAGAAAAGGGTCGCTTGGAAGGTCCACTGGGGCGTGCTTGCTATGGTAAATGCCAGATTTTGGTGAGAACCAGTGAGAGTGAGCAAGAGGCATGCCGAAGTCTACGTTTGCAGACATTGATTCAGAGAAGAAGCAGCTTAAGCTTGAGAGTAAAGTGGAGTGTGCTTGAGAGTTAAGCTAGTTACTGTGGCTGCATGTGCATTATATGAAGATGGCAGCTAAGGAAGATGAAGATGATGATCAAAAATGGGCACAATGGAATAAAAGAATGAATCGATGAATGTGAAAAATAAAAATAAGAAAGAATGATCGAATCTGGGGTTCCCGCGGGAACCACTCCACACTGAGTTTGGTTGGGCTTGTTTCACTGCTGCAAACAAACTTCATAGTAAGCTTTTTGAAGAAATGCTTACCTAGGAACTTGAATCAATGGAAGGTCTTAACTAGCATTAATGGCGTGCTGATTATCACTTGATTTAATTTAATTTCTATTGTTTCTGTTATATCACACATGTTTTAGGTTTTTGAAATTTTTGTTCAAATATAAGAGTTTTACCAAACTTAAACTCTTCCTAATGTTTTATTTCCTTATTTATATATAAATACATGTTTTCAAGAGAATTCCTTTTATTCTTATAAATTAATTTTTTATATAAGGTAACTAATCCATCAAATATAATAAGTATTGATATATTTTATTTTTGATATAATAAAGAAAATAAAACTGTCTTGATATAAAAACTTTAATTTGATTAGTATTGTTTCATCAATAATTAAAATAATTTAGCATGAATTTTATCTTTTAATAATTATAACTTGTGTTTATTAAGAAAAATAAAATATTAATATGTAATTAAGTTTGAAAGAAAAAATAAAAAATTTAAATTTATAAAGAAAAAGTAAATATTAATATGCTGTATGAATTTTTATTTTGAAAAGGAAAGAGAAAGGATAAAAGACTTCTAATTGTATATTATTTGTTTTAATAGACACATTTGATAATTATTAAAGATCAATAAAAAGTGTAAATACTTCTAACTGTTTGATAAATAAGTGTTTAGAAGCTTGAATTAATTTATTTTTCTGTAAAATAATATTGTGTATCAACATTTTTTATTTTTGTAATTAATTATAGTATATCATAAAAATATATAAATTTTATATAATAATAAGAGTTTTATATAGAATAAATAATTATTTATATATTTAATATTTTTTTATAATATTAAAATTACATTTTTCATAAGTCGATATCTTAAAAAAGAAAAATTTAAATTTTCTCAAACAACTCTTCCTTTCTCATCATATAAAAAAATATGAGTAAGAGCAAGAATAAGATTTTTTAAATGTTAATTTAATAAATTAAATTTTAATAAATAATATAAACAATGGAATTTAGAATTTATATACCATCACAATACTTAATCTCACTTTATCAAAATATATCAATTAACTCTTACTCGTGAATTCATTAAATAGAATGAATATTTTATTTATTAAAAATATTGATATAATTATAATTATTTTTTCAAAACTAAAGTTAAAACGTTTTTTTTATATTACTACTTTTTAATAATATTAATAAATATTTATTTTATATTGAAGTTGAGTATCATTGTTTTTTTTATATCGTTATGATTAATTAAATTTGTATTTTTTTTCAACTAATATTAGTTAGAGTACTTTTGTTAACAATATTCTATGGAGGATAGAGGATATTAAACTTAACTTTTTTAATTAATTTGTTGATTAGGTGTATTTTTCAATCAATGTCAAATAGGACTTTTTTAATCGATACCACCCAAATTACTTTTTGAATGTTTTAAGTTAGAGATTCTTTTAGCAATTATTGATTTTAATTATTTTTTTAGTTGATATTATTTGGATTGTTTATACATCATATAGGTTAGAATTATTTTTATTGATTAATGTGATTATTTTTCAATAGACATCAACCAATTTTTCTCTCAAATGTTTACAATATTGAAGTAATAAGCTAACAATAATTGGAATATTTTATATAAATAAAAAAATAAATTTAATAAATTTGAATTATTTTATCAAAACAAAATATTTGAAAAACTAACCTATAAAGCGAAAGCAAAATTGTAAAATTCTTGATTCACCAATTGAGCACCAAATCTTTTATGCAATAAAGAATGTGAGAGAACTAAATCATAATTGTGATTATCAAATCTATTAAAATAAATTAAAAATGTTATATTTGTATTTTTAAAACAAATATTAAAGTTAAAATTATGATAACTTGTAAACTTGTGAAATTATGATGGTAATATAATTTCAAATTTATCAAACTAAACCTAATAAAATATATTATAATTTCAAGATAAGTTGTAAATTTTTAACATTTTTTATTAAATAGAACTTGGATTGGCCAATAAATTAAATATCACTCATATGCGTAACACATTACACTTTAGTAAAATACTAAAATTAAAATAGTTCGGTCCTTAAATAAATAAGGATTTGAATGATTTGTGAGCTTTGTGTTTTAGAATTAGGGATTAGTATATTTATTATACTTAATTTAGGACTTGATAGTAGTTATATTCTTTTGTCTAGAGGGTAACTAATCCTAAAAGAAGTGTGTCACTTATGAAAAAATCCTTACCTACACGATCTTTTTTTAGAACACAAATCTTCAATGTGTCAAGTCAGCTTAAGTTTCTTCATTCGAATAAAAGAAAAAAAATGTGTGAACATAAACCACCTAATTTATGAATAGCGAAAGGGATCATCTAGTCAAGAGATAAGGATTATCATATATTTTGACTTAGTGGAAAAAGAAAATTCCTATCAGAACATTTTTTACTTTACACCTACTGAAAAATTCGATAAAATTTTAGATTTATCTTTCAAAATAGGGTTTAACAACGTTTGAATTCGCATCATGTGATACTCTAGTTCACAACCCATTGAAAAAAAAAATATATATCAACTAATTGAAAAGACAAACTAAAGTTACACAATACGTAAAAAAAAGAACTATGAAAAATTATAAAAAGTACGATGATAATCTATCTACAATAGGTCAGGCTCTGTCAGGCGTGGGACATGACTTCCAACCTTTCTTAAGAAAAATATGAACGACGTAATTCATCATCCCTAAAACAACTCAATTCATAGGTTTGCAAGATTTCAAATTACATGTTAAAATTTTTCAGGTTCGAATGTGTGTTACCATTATATTTAATTGGTTAATGGATTATACAATAAATAAATAAAAAAAATCTTTTGATGACTTCGTATATCTTTTCAGCATGTATAATATTTTATTTATATATATTTATAAATAAAAATTCAAACATACAAGGATTATAATAAATATAAAAACAAACTTATTAATAGGTCACATTCTATAGAACACGATAAAAATACAAATTGTAGTTTCAAAATATTTAAATGCATTATATTATTTATTTGAATTTAAGTACTTATATATTTAATTTAAATAAAACATTAAATTTAAAATATATAATAATCATTTATAAGCAAATTATACTGGCATAAATGTCCTCTAAACTCATTTTTTAAAGAAAAAACTAACCATTGCAAAAAATAATCTAAAATATTTTTAATATTGATATTTCATTAAAATTATGTAAAAATGAAAATTAAATGCAGATGAAAATAAATCAAAATAAGATAAGATATACACAGATAAAAAAAATTGAATTTATATAAGTTAAATTTTATACTTGTAAATATTTATATCATTATATAAAGGAAAATATACATTTTTAATTATTTGTGGTATAATTTTCAATTAAATAAAAATATATTTTTATTGATAAAATAAATAACTACACACATCTCTTAAAAAATAACTACATGATTTATTTACTCAAAATAGTACTGAATAATTTGTTTTAATACAATAAAATTACGGATACAAACATGATAACACCTATGACTCCCCTACTTTATTTTATATATATATATACATATATATATTAAATTTGTAATAATATAAAGTTAAAAATTTTGTACGGGTAAAATATACATGTTACTACACTAGTATTAATTAAGAAAAATATAATTAATGATTAAATAACTACTAAAATAATATATTATTGTTATTTTAAATCAATGTAAGCATAGTGTGCATGTATGTACGTGATTTTATTAAAATAATATGATTTTAAAAAATAAAAAATAACTAAAGTAGTTAAATAAAAGTATTCTTTTGTATAAATTATAAATAAGTTTATTTTGAACTTAAATCTTATAATATATTCACTAATACTGTTTTTGAGAACATATTTACATGTTGGATGAGAGGTATTTGCAACAAACTTACAAAAAAACTCAATTATTATCATATAAGGTTAATTCTCTAGTTTACAGTAATTTTATTCTTAAGTTTTTTGTAAACAGTATTTCTTATTATTTAAAATAGCATTTGAGATAATCCATATTATTTTTTCTAATTATCTTATCGCAATTATGTACATATATTATTTTCAATCATTCATGCAAAAAGCGAGTTCTTACTTCAAACATGTTTTCACCAATCACATACCAAGCAGCAATTTACAAAAGCTACATAAATTTAAAAAAATTATTTTTTTAACATTTCTAATCATTAATTACAAGAAGTTATTAGATCTATAATTAACATAATTAATTCTCATAATGTATTTCTGATTAGTTAATTAATTCAAATTTGATCTATTATTTAAAAAAAAAACACTGTCTAGAAGCTCCATCTTCTTGAAACAAACAATACCTAAAACGAGAAACACTGCAATTTAGGACAAAATTCGTGAAAAAAAAGTCAAATTTATTTGGTACACATGTAAATGTTGGATCCCTTGGAAGCAGATACTTGTATACGCTGCATGCAAAGCAACAATGGCAGATAAATAACACCCATCCGTATCACAAACAGTGACATTGTTGATAATAAACATTTTTTTTTGCAAATTGAAGAGGAATTCAGCCACCGATTACCACCACAATCACGGGCCTCTGCCACCATTTTCCTTTTCTATCCGGCAATTATAAGTTTCACCGTCTCTTATATTATTGTCATTTTCGTATAGTTGTGAAGTATTGAAGGTTGTAAGTTTGTTTATGTGTGAAAAATACACTTTTAAATTATAAATTGATTTAATTGATAAAATATGAATTTTCAGCATGATTATATTTGATTACATAATATTTTCTTTTGGATAATAGGTGAGATGGTATAAAACTATTACATATGTTATTTGTTTGTTAATTTTGAAATATCGTACATTTTTTAAATGTGGGTATATATAGAGTACCATTGATTACACTAGCTTATATAAATTTATAAGTTTTGAATTCATAAATTAATTTATTGAATTAAAAATGTTTGATATAAGTTAGTTGATAAATACAAATTGATATAGATACTTAAGTTTTATTATACAAATAACAGTTTACGTATTTTAGATACATTATATTATTATGTTTGTATAGTTCTAGAAATTCAACAATTAATTAATTTCTTAAATAGTATTGGAGATAATTCATATTATTTTCTCTAATTATTTTATCCTACGTATATAAATTATTACACTTAAGCCTATTTTAATTCTACATGCAAAAGTTGAGTTCTTATTTCAAACATATTTTCACCAATCATCCTATCAAGCAGCAATTTACAAAAACTAAATAAATTTAAAAAAGATATTTAGTTAAGATTTCTAATCATTAATTAACAAGAAGTTATTAAGATTTATAATCAACATAATTAATTCTCAAAATGTATGTTATTATTTGTTCATCAAGAAACAGTACTAGAAGCTTCATTTTCTTGAAGCAATTAATATTAGGACCAAACAATATCCAATGGAACAACATAGCCAATCGAAAACCCTGCAATTATCGCCGGACAAAATTGATAGAAAAGCAGCAGCTACTTGTGTTTGGTGCATGCAAAGCAACAATGTCAGATGAATAAGACTCATCCTTCAATAGTATCACGGGTAGCACAAACAGTGTCATTGTGGTTTAAGAAAGACCTTATGTTTGTAAATGGGAGAGAATTCTGTGAGCCATTGCCACCTGAAAGTTGCAGGTTTGTTTTTGAGTGTGAAAAATACACTTTTACATTAATAATTAATTTAATTCATAAAATATACAACATGATTATACTTAAATATTGGATAGTTGAATATTTTCTAATTAAAAATATTGATCTAATTATAATTATTTTTCTAAAAAATATTGGTCATTGGCCTACCAAATATATATATATATATATATATATATATATATATATATATATATATATATATATATACATATAATATTTTTTTTGTTTTTGTATATATATATATTTGTGTTATATATAATTTATATATATATTA
>Ga0099824_1006844_pt1 | contig 15451 bp, 9 predicted proteins | sample SiratrowhiteBW_FD_76837 | JGI IMG/M metagenome (GOLD analysis project Ga0099824, IMG submission 76837) | Root nodule microbial communities of legume samples collected from California, USA - Siratro white BW | ecosystem: Host-associated > Plants > Roots > Nodule | place: USA: California...
AAATTACATATCCTAAAAACATATAAAAATAATAGAACAAAATTTTAAGGATATAAAATCTTGTCACAAAACAATAATATGGTCAGGAAATTAGTCCCATAGTAGGGTTAAAGTTAGAAGAGAAATTTTGGTTTTTTTAGAAAAAAAAAAATCAAAGTTTACTCTTATTCAAACCAATGACATATTGGTTTCAAGCTAAATTAATTTATGTTTGAATTAGATTATTTAAAATTAATTTATGTAAGTTTTTTCAATCACATGATCTTTGGAAAGTGAAAGATATGAAGAAATTCAAGCTCACGAGGGTAAGGGGAAACTCGAGCGTTGACCGATCATGTGAAGGACAAAACTCGCAGGAGATAAAGAATTAATTAATGCAATTATAGTTAGAAGGAGGTTGATCCCGTAATACTTTAAGCAGAAATTATAGAAATTCTTTCTAACAATTTTCTTAGGTTATTTTTATTTATATTAATTTTAATTTTATATGCTTATTTAAATGAAAATATGTGTATTATTATTTTTATACTTGATATATAATTTATATTTATAATTTAAATGACAGCAATGTATTGTATACCTCACATAATAATATTTTTGAGATTTAAAATCTAAAATTTTAAAATATAATTAAAGATAAAATAAAAATATTAAATACTTACATAAATGAAAGTATCTTATTATATATATTATTATATATTAATTATTTATTTTAATAAGTAAAAAACAGATACCACAATTTTAAGGATAAAATCATAAAAAAAAAAATATATCTACGTCATATATAAGTTACAAAGTGTATAATATTTATTAATTGCCATAGATACAATTGATATCACATTTTTTTAAAATTGGCTTTTGACAAGTATTTAAAATTTTAATGCTTGCCAAAAATATTTTCGGAATGTTGAAATATTAATCCATTTTATAGTACTATTATAAAAAGATATTTTTGAAAATAACATATAAAATGAGGTGTATTACTAAATCTGAGTAAACAATTACCATTTTTTAACCTAGGTTGAAATTTATAGAAAATGAGGTGTATTTTAATTTTAATTTTGGAATTATTTACTACGCTTTTGTCTTTTTAAAAAATATATAAAAAATGATAAAAATAAAACTTTAATTGTGCTTGGCTTTAGTAGTTTGGCTTATGTGGCATTTGAGTTTTGTTATATATTTATTATATTTATATATTTCTTTACCTATTTTGATTTTCAAGTTATTTGGGTTTGACTTGCATGGGCTTTAAACATTAGGCCAAATTTTGAATTTTGGGTCAATAGTATATTTTTCGGGCAATTGCTTCCTACACCTCTATGTTTGCTTCTTGCATTCCATCATTTTTTCAAATGACAATATCATCCTTGATAATTTATTGAAAGGAGGTGGGTGCATTGGGTGAACTATTCATACTCGTAGGTGATTTGGTCGATTGCGGTGTAGTCCGTAAGCTTATGGGTGTGACAAATGAGTTACAAATGGGGTGTGACAAATGAGTTCAAGAAAACGAATTTTATAATATTTTTTGAATTACGGAAAAAACTTTTTGGAGAAGGGTGTTTTGAATTTGTGTTACGGAATAAATTCCGAAATGAAATTTTAACCTTCCATAAAATAAATTCCAGAATTTGATAATGGCTTCGAGAATCTATTTTCTGAAAGCTTAAAATTGCATTCCTGAATTCGTTTTTTGGAAGTATTTTTTGCATTCCGAAATTTGTTTTCTGTAAGTCATTATCGAGTTTCGAAATTCATTTTCTGAAATTATATATTTGTATTTTGGATTTAGTTTTCCAGAGTATATTTAGTGTTTGTTTGTAAGTTTTTGTAACCTCTGTGTTCCATTTGTATTGAACTTGTTCTTTTATGAAAAAAAAAAAAAAAATCATGGATATAGGTTTCTTCACCGGTATTTCAGATGACATGGATTTATGGGGTGGAGGTAGCAATGATGTTGATATGTGGCAATCAAATAGTGGTAATGTAATAAATAATGAATGTATGACCAATGCATTCAACAATGCTTTTAATACTAATAAGGTAAATCTTTTATGCACTAAACTATTTTGAACGATTTATGTGACAACTATTTAAAGAACAAAATTGACTATTTTGAAATGTTTAAGTAGATATTTGTTTCTCGGGATGATTTGTTGAAGTGGGCAAGAAAGGTTGCATATGACTTTGAATTTGTTATTATTATATTAGGGTCAAATACTGCAAATGGACAAAGAGGGATAAAGGCATATGTTTTGTTAGGTTACGAGAGAGGAGGTAAATATAGGCAATATAAGCAGGATTTATATTTATTGAAAGTGGAAGCAGGAAATGCGATTGTCCATTTAGACTACGATGAAAACCGGTGAATGATGGAAGATGATGGATTGTAAAGTTACTTTGTGGGTATCACAATCATGACTTGGCATATACTTTGGTCGATCATCCACATGCAGGTAGGTTGACAAAAGATAAAAAGAGCATGCTTGTTGATATGACTAAGACTTCAATTAAAGGGATACTGCAGACCTCCATAGGAGACATATGTTTCCAGAAAGCTTTTTTTGAAAACATGTTACGAAAACCATTTCTGGAAACACATTTTCAAAAACATTTTCCGAAATTATAAAAAAATTTGAAAAAAAAAATATGATTCCAAAAATGGTGTTGAGAGTCAATATTGTAGTTGCATACTTAGATGTACTCGCGGTCTAACATGTGCATGTGAATTAGTGAGATATGGACTTGAAAATATACACTAAATGTAGCGTGTGTTATGTGGACTGAATTTAAGTTCTTTAATATGTCATGTGAGTAGATGTCTAATTTGTTTATACAACATGAATTTGACGTCATTTTGAATTGTTTTATGGAGGTTGAAATTGTTGGTAAAGTAAAAATTAAAAACAAGTTGCATGAAATTTCATATCATGACATGACTTTATTGTGTTCACCAGTAAACAAAGTCAAAACTAAAGGATCCCAAAAAAAGTTGAGCTAATAAGTTTGCAAGGTCTACAAAGTGTGATCCATCCTATTTTGAGCATGTTGATGTCATACATTATATGCATGACAATGATTCAACCTAAAAGTCAACTAAGGAGAAAGGAAAAACTAATTTCATGTCGATTTTCATCCATACAAAGTTGATGTTATTTTGTGAAGGTTGATAATCATTGTGGTTATCGTTCAATTGTCACAAGGTTGGGAATGGGTAAAGAATTATAATCGCTCTTGATAATAGACTTATTTAAGAAAATTAGTCTGTGGTGCAATGAATATGCAACAATGTTGGGAGGTTATGAACAATTAAACTAAGTAAAAAATTCATTACTAATGAATGGTATGTCAATGGTAAGTATTTTGTAAGTTAATAATTTAATGTTTTTTTAAGATGATACATTCCTTACAAATGCTTATGTATTTGCAAGTTAGTGTAGAAAAGTGGATGAGTATACCTGATATGGGATATGTGATTGCAAGTAAGTATAATGTTGTATCGGTATGTTTACAAAGCAAAGCATGACAATATTTCAATTAAGAAGTAAACCTCCTAAGAATGTTAGTCTACATCACATGATCACTTTTGGACACATGTACAGTAGACATTTTGTGCAATTATTGTGAAATCTACAATGGCATTTTTAAAACCTTTTAGACATTAAAGACATTATATAATGTGTATGTATGTGAAACCTAAGTCAAATTGAAATATGGTTGTCCCATATCGACCATAGACATTGTTTGATCTAGTTATTGTTATATGGAGACTAAGTTATGATTATCATTCTATGTTGATTAGATGAAAACATATTTTCACAATTGTTAGGAGTTAGACATCATTATGTTAGCCTTACATATGATTAACATGCATATAAATAATGAATTATGTAGTAATTATATTAGTGGTTATGTTTTCTCAAGAATTGTATTTATTGCATACATTTACTAAACAAACCATCAACATTTGCATAATAATTTAGTGAAAAAAAAAATGAGAACCTCTTCTTACACTAATAAAATATCAATTCTTAATTTATGTAAAATCAATACATAATCAAGTATACTAAATGTAACTAAAAACATGTCATAAACTAACTATCTGACTCATGTGCCCTTTCATGTACAATGCATGATAATTTAGTATACACTCCTCCATCTTTAGTCCCTCCACAAGCTTACTCTTTCTCTTGCATGAATTTCTTTGGAAACATGGTCATAGTCAATCATCTTCTAAAGTTTTTGGACAATCCATGTGAATACACCCTTCAGTGATGAATAGATCCTTCTAGAGATACATCCACTATATCAGTACCACTTACATCAATAATTAAAACACGACATTTCCTACAAATCAAGGTTGTAGGTCTCTATTTTTCACCGACTTGAGAAACACCACCTCTTGTGCTAGTTGCACATGTCTAAATTAAAATAAGCAATATGTTATTCCTAATTGCAATTATAAATAAATTTATTTTAAATTCTAAAAATAATATCCTTTTCATAAATGAATTATGTTCTAGATTGTGCAAATCTAAATATATTTATAGATGCAAAAGTGTATTTTAAATTTTACAGTTTGGAATGTATTCTATTTATAAAAAAAATACCTCCTAAATTCTGCAATCTAATACAAAATATATTTTTCAAAATTAAATAATGTTTTAGATTGTATAATCTAAAACATATTTATAAATTTTATTCTTAATTACATCATCCAAAATATAATTCATTTATAAAATATACATTTTAGATTATGTAATTTTGAATATATTTCCATTTCTCGAAGTATATTCTAGATTGAAAAATTTAGAAATTTTTATACTTTAAATGCTTACATGAGACGAGAACCATAATAACTTCTCAGATTCTATAATCTACAAAATTACGGATAAACACAAAACTCAATTGATTTTGCACTACCACATTCAACGACAACAACAGTGGTGTAGCGGAACCAACAGAGAAGCGAAGAGGAAGATGAGGTGTATAGAAAGTTAGAAATAAATTAGGATAATTATATACATTATACAATTGATATTCCGATCTTCTACAACACCTCATGAAATTGAATGCAGAAAACAATTGTCCTTTTCAACTTATGCATTTGTGTTAGAGCAATTTCAAAATAAAATTAAATAAATTCTTAAATAAAATTTATTTGAAACATAATGAAATAAAAATATTTAAAAATAATTAAACCAGGCAAGTGTTTCTTAAAAATGATATTATACTATGGAGATCACAAAAATACCATAAGGACAAAAAGATATTTAATAAACTCTTGTATTTTAATTGAAATGTACACTCAACTTGTATTTTTCACATTATGTTTCATTTTAAATTAAAAAATTAATAATTGAAAGTATAAACATGTGAAGATCCAATAATGATTTCTCATTGTATTTGTTTCTCCAACTTCAGCCCCATAGCTAAAGGCTATACCTAACTAACCTTATGTAGTTTGTCTACGCTGTTTGCTGTTTGCTGTCTGCTGAGGTTCCAATTAAACCCTAAGATCCATTAATAAAGGAATCTACCTATGTTGCATGTAACCCCATTCAAATGCCATGCCTATGGATGGCCTAATTATCTTGTGTCATCTCTCTATTTTAGGTAAATATCTTATTTCGTACATGGCCAAAATAGTCCCATGGCCTTTTAGAAACCATAATTAAACCATTTCAGAAGCAACAACTTACATCTATAATGTTTTCTCAATTTGTCATTGGCTATCTATCCCAAATTTGGATACATGAACCATACCTCAGATATAACTAAATTATATATATAAGTGAATGTGAAATCTGGTCAAGTTTTACAAAATTGATTTGATAGACTTCAAATTTGTATAGATACATATAAAAATATATTATATCATTTAATTTATTCATCTTTTTTCTTGAGGCAAAGAATTTAACTTACAACAATATTATTATTCTCCACTGAGGTGAAAAAAAAAAAAAAGTAAAGATTTATACCCGATAGAAAAATTATGAAAAGAGAATTCTCAAAAAGAATTTACCATGAAGGGATGAAAAAAGTTATATGACTTGTATAAAGTACGACTATAGCTTCCTTCATGATTACTGATAAATTGTTTTCAGAAATTCTCTTTACGTAATTTTGGTGAATAAATTTATATCAGTGGCATTCTGGTGGCATGACTTTGAATCTGGGTCTGTCATTGCAGTAAGAGTAAAACATGAGTTTCCTCCTTGCCCAATCCATAGCTGCTACTTGCTGCTGTGAAAGCTTAGTAAACTCTGGTCCATTGACTGGGTCTTGGGCTGAAGGATTGACCTTAGAGCATGAAGAAACTGGTGCTGAGGGGTCAGATATGCAGCCACTCAGTTGTATTTGTGCAAATGAAACAACAAATGGTGCATACTTGTAGTTAACTGGGTATTTGCCTCCATGAGTAGCCCATTCTGAACCATCCCATATTGTGGCATACACCGACATTGGTTTTGATGGATAAATAGAAGGATATATGCTGCTATGTATGAATTCCCTTACAGGAACATTGTCCACTAAGAACCTACAAAATCCACATATAGTTATAGAAAAGAACATAAGAAATCAAATAAATTGAGTTTTTCTTCTAAGATAAAATAATTGACACTTAACTTTTATAAAGTTTCTCTTGTCTAGATTCAGCAAAGGCTAAAAATTGGTGAAGTTCTACGAACTGATATTAATTATACATAGTTTTCTATTATGATATTCTTTCAATTTCAAGACTGAAACAAGAGTTATCTAACTTACACTGTGTGATAACTGTTCCACAAGATGCTGTAATGATGATACTGCTGTGTTGGGTCGAACCAGAAATAGAATTTCTCTTCTCTCCCTGTGCTGACACTTCCGTTGGCATAGACATTTGTTTGAATAACCCAGTCATTTCTCTTATCATGACCCAAAATTTCAATATCTATTTCATCATGATTGTGAGGGAATTTATCTGCATTTGACAGCTGATGTTTTCTAAAGTTAATTTCTTGAGGACATTCATAAATAACCTCAATGGTACACAATAGTAAGAAAGAATCTTGTCAATGAAGTAAGTGTCAGTGTTTGTACTATGTGCTGTGATACCATACATATTTGATAACAGAAGACTCTTAAGTGAGCTTACATAAAAAGCAACAACAACTCCAGGTGACAAACCAGAGGGTAATTTGATTGCAGCACTGAAGAATCCATAGTAATATCTCTTCTGTGATACCAGGCCGGAACCTATGGAATAATAGCATTTGTTATGGAATGATTAAAACAAAGCAAGGAACTTGCAAAATTTCAATAACTTGACTGAATGAAAAGGTTGTTCATATTAACCTGAGACTTTGTCAAGAGCCAGTGTGGCCGTGGACCCATTGCTGAGAAATTGGATATTGGAGGCCCCAAAGGCCTTAGAAAAAGCTTGATCAACTGGGACAAGAGGAAAAGAATCCGTCAAGCGTGTGACACTTGGAACTGTAAAAGGCCTGTTATGTGAAGAAACCACAGTGGTTAAGCAAAGGATAATTAGTAGATATGAGAAGCCTAGTTTTTGTTGGCAAAGTGCCATGTTTTGTGGACATGTGAGGAGAAAACATGTCAGATTGATTGGGTATATATTGGGTGTGGTTTAATGAATGGGGCTCATAATCTTTGCTTAGTTGTTTTCTAGCTGGCCAGTGGCTAATTGCCTTTCTCCTTTAGTCATTTCACAGTATCTTTTGTGATAGATGTCTTGGATCATAAAGGCAAAGATCCAAAGAGTCATATGGGGGTGATTTGTTTAGGTTTGGCAGGCTTTGTGTTGTGGGGCTGGCCTAATATTGGGAGCATGGAATGGGAATGGAGTTTTAGTTAATGTTTGGGCAATCTCACTCTCCCCTGCATGGCTGTAACGTTTGTTACTTGTCTTATTCCTTCTAAATTTGTAATTGTAGCTGTGATCCAATTGGGAGCAACTAATTTTCATAAAAACGCGTAATCTTTGATTTAATTTGTCTTGCAATTTGCACAATGATGAAGACCATATGTCACATCACTACTTACACTTTTCCTTTACTATCGTATCAGTATTCTATTTATACTCTTAAATTCAAGTAGTTTATTTATTTTCATCAGCATGAAATAAGATAAAGTGGTTTATGAATAAAGTGAGGAACGGTTGACTTGGCATAGAAATTTGGTTTCAGTTGCCAGATCTAGGAATCTCTTAAATGCATGTCTCGTTTCAACTTAATTTGGTATGCTGAAAATGGTGCGGTGGTAGGTAAAAATCACAGTTAAATGGACTAATCAGGAGAATCAATGAGGGATACATATAAGCTTGGTTTAACCATATAATAAAGGTAATGAAGCTAACTAAACTATGCTATGCCAATTAAGCATATGTGACAGAGGTGACTTAGCTGGCATGCAGAGGAATCTGATGCGACAGAAAAATAACTTGGTACATATTAGACTATACACGTTCACGTTGCTTTTGCAATTTTCTTTTGTAGTGTAGTAGTAGCATGAAAAGGTTGCAGGGATCGCATTTAAAGAAAAAGGACGTGTAGGTGGTGGTGGTCACACTCAGAGTTATGGCACGGAATTAAATTTTCCTGCAGCACTCAATTGCTTACTCAATCTTAAATAGGCGAATGAAAACAAGGTAGAGATTGTAGCATGGACAAATATGCAGGTAGGGCCAACTTGCGTGCAACAATCAAAAAGGGTTTGAAAATTTACTAATGCAATATTAATGGATACATTGCATGCAAATTTTTCATTCCACTAATGTCCTCTTATATAATTTATTTTTTCCAATATAAAAGTGTTGGTCTAGATTTTAGATGGTTTTTATCATGGAAGAATTTTTATTGTTTTCCAACTCTAGACTTGTTTTTATCAGATTTTGATACACAGCTACAGTGAAAAACAAGCTCCACTTTCGTTGAGGGGAATAAAAAATAGAAAGCTGCTACTGTATTTAAGGCGCTTTATTTGCCAACATGTTGCCACTTTCTTTTCCTTTTCTCAGAATGGAATATTGCAGAGGTGAATACCGCAAGCCACTTTCTATTACTAATTGAATTTTGTGAACATATCACTAGAAAAATGGAGTTTACTCTATTTGGCGAGATCTATGTGAAATTCACCTACTAATGAAGACTTAAATGTGTGTGTGGTTAACATTTTTCTTATGATAAATTATAGTATATATACACAGAATGCACCCATATCAATGTCACTACTGTATTCATTATGAAATTAGTTACAAATTTAGGGATTGGAAATTAATTAACCTATTATTAATTACTTTTTTTGTTGTCAATTTTATCATAATCTTGTTGGGCAAAAGGTATCAGTTTCTCAAGGTGTTTGGAAAATTGTGCTAATTTAGTGTTTATTACCATATTCCCTTGAATTTAATTATCAAGCACGAACATGTCTACATTTACGTCCGGCAAATAAAAGTGGTGTAATGATATTTTAAGGGGAGTAAAAGCAAATAAAGAGAATGAAAATAAGTAAAAAATGAATTTGATTAGATAAAGTTAAGGAGAGTACAAAATAAGTGGAAAGTAAGAAAATTTATTTATGATTAATAGTTTTATTTTTTTTATTTTCTATTAATATTATAATAATATATATCACGTAAATATTTTATTAATATTTAATATATAATCAATTTTAAATTATATAACGTAATATACACAAATATTTATCATATAATTATACTAACAATGTAACCTAAATAGTGATAAAATGTTATTCAGATGGTTGATAAATATTTTTACAGTATTTTATTCTTATTTATTTAACAAGTTATTAATTCAATTATAATTCCGTCATATTATCTAATATGTTTAGTTTGTTAGAGACTTTTTAAAATTTTAATTAAATTGACATAAGATTTTGATTTAGTCTAAATATGTTTAAAAAGTATTATGTAATTTGATTCAACCTCACAAAACTAAATTATAAAATAATGTTTACATTCACTAATATAATATAATTTAACTGTGTGGAATTTCTACCATACCTCCTATCCTGAGAGGAAATATCTCAAGTCTATTCAAACCTATCCTAGTAAGATTGTTATCTTATCATGTTTGTTATCATATCATTATTAATTCACCACAAATATTTAGTCTTTTTGTCTAACACCTAATTTCGTCCGGATAAATAAAATTATTTCAAAATATAAAACAATATAAAATTAAAATAAAAAAATAGTTTTGGTTTCACTCTACTTTATGAATAAAGTTTTAAAATAAAATTCATAAAAAGGAAAAAATTAAACAAAATTAGTCCATTAAAAATTTGTTAAAAAAATAATAATAAAAATAAAATTGTCATTAAAGTGTTGTGATGTCACATTGTCTCTCTCTTTCTGCTGCCTGTCTTTTCTGATACCCATTAATGACATAAAATTAATTGAAATAAATTAAAAAATTACATAAAGAAATTTGAATAGTTGATCTGACTATTATTCTGGTTAATTGTGCTTAATAGTGATTAAATGTGATGATTTTTAATTAAATGTTGATTGTCTAATATTTTTGTGCATTTTCTTTTTGATTTGTTATGCTCATTTTATTTGTTGATTCCTTTTATTTTTTTTAGGTTGCTCTTAATAAAATAATAAAAAAGTAAAGAAAATGTGTGTTGGGTTAAAATGTGTGTTGAGTTTTGTTTTAAAATAGTTGCAGAAAATAATAAAAAAGAAAAAATAAAAATTTGAAGAAAGTCCAATCCATTAAGAAATAAATTGTCTTTGAATAAAGCTCAAATTAATAAGGAGTTCATTTTTAAAAAATAAGGTAAATTAGTTTGTTGAGGTCCAGTCCATTAAAAATGTGTTAAAAAAAGAAAATAAAATTGATATTTTGCACCCTTTCTTATTAAAGTGCTATCACATCACATTTTCTCTCTCCACTGCATAATCTGACTGTCTTTTCATGTATTCTTCAACATCAAACTAAAATTAGTGGACAGATTCATTCTGATCTAGGAGAGCAATTGAGGGGTCTAAAGAAATTTTATAAAAAAAAAATGAAAAGAAGGGGACATGATTTACTCTGAGCAGTATTTTACACCCATCTTTACAAAAATCAGAGAATTAGACACACGAAAAAATCAAAGAGCACTAGGATTACACACGAAAAAATAACTGAAGATCTAGATGCTTGAATTAGAAGAAAGAGGTGAATTTTGTTAAAACTGGTCTTCAACTGGTATGTCTTGATCGCTCAGCCTCATGTGGTTGTTCTGTTTGTTCTTATTCTGTTTGTTCTTATTCTGTTTGCCCTGATTTTGTTTGTTTTGACCTATTAAAATTTCAATATCATGATTATTAATATTTTGTATTGCTAGTAAATAATTTTGCGTTATAAATTTGTTTTTTTTTTTATACCGGAGATGCTGCTTTAAGCATGTCTTATATTTGTTTTCTTTATAATGGAAATGTTGTTCTAAGCACGTCTCATACTTGTTTTTGTTATACGAGAGATGCTGCTCTAAGCACGTCCCATTGTTTATTTCTTCCTAGAGGCTATTGTTTCACACAGTCTCAACAGACCCAAAAAACGAAAACCTAAATCTCAATAGATCATGGAAGCAAGAATATTAGAGCACTCAAAAGAAACCCTAAACCACTTTTTTTTATTATTATTACCATTGTTTTTTTCCTTGGTTTTCTTAACAAATCAATAAATAATGTTTTATTTCAAATAAATTTGTGAAAATATTAAAAAATATATAGAACATTTCCAAATTTTAAAGAGAAAATATAAAATGTTTTTTAGAAATTAATAAAATATATAATTTTTGAAAAAGTATATAAAATATTTTCCAAAAGTTAATAAAGTATCAAATTTTTGAAATTAAAAATATATAAAAAAAAGTTTTAAAAATAAATCAGTTTTCAAAAATAAAAAATGTAAAACCATTCTCAAAAATTAAAAAAATCAAAAATAAAATAGTTCCAAAAAGAAAAAAATATAAAAATCTTAGAAAATTAAAATATCAAATATCACCAAACAAATTCTCAAATTAGAACTACGTGAATCCTGATTTTCTATCACGGATAGAGATACGTAGGACCAAGGTCAATCCTTGTCAGGCTCAAAAATAAAAAATAAAAAAATATGTTTATTTGTCTTATTTTTGCTTATTATTTTTATTTGCATAATTGTTATTTATTTGTATTATGTTTATTAGCATGTTTTCTTTTGCTTGTTTATATATTTTTTTTTGTTTTTTAGATTTGTTTGTTTTGTTATTTTATTTATCTTTATTCATATTATTATTGTTATTATTTGGGAAAAATGACATTTTTGTAAAACCACTTTCTTTTTATTTATTTGATTAAAGGTATCGTCTTAAGACGGACGTTGCGGGCTGCTAATACCTTCCCCACACGTAATCGACTCCCGAATCTTTGAATCTGGTTGTAGAAATTTTTATTTTTGGTTTTTCTATGGTTTTTCATAATAAACTATGGTGGCGACTCCAAATCTCTATTTAAATATTTTTAAATATAATTTTTTATCGTCCCGTCGTGATCTGGTTGCGACACTTTTGTTATGAGATAACTCAAACAATAACTCACAATAAATGTATATACCACGCAAATAAAGAACAATAACATGCAAACAAGAAAGAACCACAAGCAGACATATGGTTCAATTAAACTTTTTAACAAACTTGAATTTATGTCTACAACAAAATTTACTATAATTAGATATTACAACTAGTAGTTTTTCATTACCTTATGTGAGCATAGGAAAGACAACCAAAGATTCTTAAGTTTTCAAGGTTACGAAATGTCCTACTAATTTTCGTCAATTCTCCATCTTCAACGTTGTTGAGGGATATTTATTAGTCATATAAGCAATAGTAGTAACAATTTTAACCCAAACACATTTGAAACTCTAGCACTCAACAACATGCATCTCACTCTTTCTAGAATGGTCTTATCGAACCTCTCAACTAGGTCATTCTCCTTACAGGTGTTGAGCAATTTTGAGCAGAATTCAAGACCATTATTAGTTTTAAACCTCTTCATTGTCTTGCCAATTTGATTCTTTATTAGACATTTCCAACTCTTGAAATTCTCAAAGGCTTTTTCCTTCATCTTCTAAGGATATATTATTAACTTGCTTCAGCAATCATCTATTACTGACAAGAAGTATCTACCATTAGAGTGTGTTGGAGTTAAAGATCCTCATATGTCAGTACGAATGTAATCAAAGATTATCTTCGTTCTCTGTTGCCCTACATTAAAACAAATTACACAATCTTTTCCTTGGACCACAATGTTCAAAATCTCAATTAGTCAATTTTGTGATTGTCAAACAAGTAATGCTTCTTCAACTCCACTAAGCATTTTTCACTTACATGACCAAACCTTTTATTCATATCTCAGTCTTAGACGAGATGGTCTACTCAACAATAGACGTTGAGTCGAGATACTACAACACCTTCCAAGGTAAACATGTCATTCTTCCTCACCATCTTTAACAATCCCTTTTCTCCTTTAAACACATATTCATTCTTCTTAAGCACACAAAGGGATATTAGGTTGTACTTTAAACTAGGTTCAAACCTATCTTTCTCAAGCACTTTCTTAGTTCCATTATGTAAATGAAACCTGAGGGTTACAACTTCAGTTATCGCACATGACTTGTTGTCACCAAGGAGAACCAAACCTCCTTCAAGTTCTATAAACTCCTTATACCATAGATAGTTAAGTGTCATATGAAATGAACATCCTGAGTCCATTATTCACTTGCAATCATCAATATTGCTCAACATCAAGGACTTTTGATGATTCATAACCATCTTCCACCAAAGTTGTTTCACTAGATGTAGACAGTGTATTAACACTAGACTGTGTACTAGAGCCAGATAATATGTCAAGGTTATTAGCCTTCTTCTGCCTCTTTGGACAAAACCTTTTGGTGTGACCATCCTTCTTGCAATGGTAACATCTAATAGGCTATCTATTTCCATCGTTGCGCACCCTCGACTTTAATCTCTTTCTACCTTCTTTGTTATCACTTGTAGATGATCTATCCCTTGCTACAAGGCCATCTTCAACACCAAATGCCTTAACATCAAATTTCTCATTTAGCTCCTTTAAGCTCAGAGTAGCCTGAACCTTCTTAAGAGAGAAAGTTTCTCTTCCATACAATCCCCTAAAATGATCATGCGTGTTAGGCAAAGAATACAACAACAACAACACCTGATCCTTATCATCAATCTGAACATTAATATTTTGCATATCAAGGATAAACTTATTGAATTCATTTAGTTTGAGTACAACTCTTGCTTTAAATGCATACAGTTCACCAAGAACTTTGTCATGTACAAGCTCTCAAGCTTCGTCCATAGTCTTGTTGTGGTTTTTCCTTCAAGACTTTCCTTGACACCTTATCACCAAAGCTAGGAACAATTGTGTTGTGAGCATTCTCTGACAATGTTTCCTTGCCCTTTTCCACAAGCTTGGATTCTCCTTTTGAAGCTTAGAGGATGTCTTGTTGAACTAAGAACACACATCTTCCAACTCCACAATCCAAAATCATTCAAACTAGGGAATATCTCAACCTTATACTTTGTTAAAGTCATGATGATTGAATTTCGTACTCTCTGTATTAGTTGTTATGGAATAACTCAAACAAACCCATTACAGATGCATCTACCACACAAATATAGAATGATAATAGAGAAACCTGTAAACATAGTAGGTAGAAGGTAAATCAAAGAGGAACAAGAAAGAATCACACACAAATGATGTGATTTGAAAAATAAAAATAAATGTGTATTTTCCTTTTGTTTTTCATGTTGTAAGAATAAACTAGTTATCCCCGATTTTAATATAGTTTATGCTTTTTTGGACATAAGACCAGGAAAGGGAAGTGTTTGTCTAATCCCTTCCCACCACACTCTCTATATGAGGAGAGCTATTGTACTCATTTTGATAACTTTGGATAATAAAAAATATGTGAGTTTTTATCAAAAGTTTTGTATCTTAAATGGTGAGACATTCCCTTCTTATCTTATCCTAGAATGATGTTTCTTAACTTATCTCTTATGTGGCCCATTGTGTGTTCATGAAAGATAAGGAAGTAGAGAGTTTTCTGTCTTAGGATTTTTTACCTTATGAATTACGTCACAAGTGGTGATTTTCCAAGTTTGCTTATCTCATATTTGAGTAGCGCAATGTTTTTCCCAATTCCTAGCATTCTTGATTCTTATCTTGTAGGCTAGATACAAGTGATGAATCATCATCTTGTTTATCTCATGCAGTTTGAATGATGCAATGTGTTTTTTTTTTTTAATTCCTAACATTATCTTGATTTTATTTTGTATATTCTTGAATCCTTTTCTTTTTCATGGCTTCCAAAAAATTGCAAATCACATTTTATTCAAGACTTCTTCGAAGAGTCCTTCCAGGAATTCA
>Ga0099824_1006847_pt1 | contig 15441 bp, 10 predicted proteins | sample SiratrowhiteBW_FD_76837 | JGI IMG/M metagenome (GOLD analysis project Ga0099824, IMG submission 76837) | Root nodule microbial communities of legume samples collected from California, USA - Siratro white BW | ecosystem: Host-associated > Plants > Roots > Nodule | place: USA: California...
TTTTATTCTAGGGTTCTATTTGAAAGTAAATAACTAAAATAAGTTACTAGCTTCCCTTACCTGATGAAGATCTCTACAACAATTCTCCACCCGATAAAGATGCTAATCTCAAAATCTAGGGATATAGAAAAAGTTATCAGAACAAAACCAAATTTTAGTATAATCTTAATTAAGTTGAGAGAAATACTTTTCTCAACTGTCTTTACTAAGATTGATAACAAAAAACCTAAGGAAAACCAGAGCTTAAGGGATCTATAGAGCAAATACGAACTTACTCTGTTTGAGATTCTGATCGGTTAGAAATGATCCTTAACTCCTTAGCTACTGTAGGGTATATTTAGATTTTAAAACAGATGATGTATGGATGGAGAAAAACTAGAGAGAAGGGAGAGAGATTTTTGAGAAAGCGAGAGAGAGGCACGGGAGAGAGTCTGGAGATGCAGGGCGTCACATACCTCCTTTTAGTTCTTACCCTAAAAAAATTGTTTCTAAAAGCAACTTTTAATAACAAAATGCGGTATTTTAAACACTTGATTTTTATTTTTATTTTCAACGTTTAAGTTCATGATTTATTTTAAAGCTTCAACTGAAAACACTTTTTTAATTGAAATTCTTGGAATGAGAACTTCAAAGTGAAAAAAAGTAAACATTACAACCTTAAACACATTTTCTTATTAAATAATAAAACATCATCTTGTTTAAAGTATATATGTTTTTATTTGAACATGGGTTTTAAACAACGTTTTTATATAATTTATTTTAGATCTATGTTTATAAATATTTTCAAAAATTTATCCAAAAATGAAAAAAAAAGGCTAAAATTAACCTGTACTGTATATCCAATAGTATTATTAAATCAAAATAAAGATTAAAAAATATTTAAAAATTAAATATATGATATGAGTATTTGTTTTTTCATGAGGAAATGGCAATGGGAAAGCTAAGTATTTGACTTTTGAGGAAGTTTGTTTGAAAGGAGGAAGCAAGGGTAATTACTGCAGAGAAACAGAATTTGCAAATATAGTTTTCCTGTGGGGAAATTGGGAACATGGTGTGTGGTCCTCTGGCTTCAGATTTGGTACACCCAAATACAAATTCAACTAACATTAATGTTTCAGTGTCATTTTCTTTATTACATTTTTTGGATTATATGTAGCACATATGGTTACATGGTTTTTAAATTTAACAGTGTTGATTAACCCATTAAAATGCAGTGTTGACTAACAATTTTTTTTTTAAAAAAGGATTATTTAGTTGTGCCTTGTTTAAGTGAGTTTCCTAAATAATTATTATTTTTTAATTGGTTGGTACCATATTTTTTTTTCAATCGTAAAATTTAAAATAACTTAAGTTTTTCTTTACATGAATTCACTTATGTGTTTTTCATGGGGAAAAAACCTAAGTTAAACACACTTTAACAACTTAAATATTAAAGTAAATATTGTTTAAGAGTTCAAATTTATATGAAATTATTAAACTTAAATTAGATAAACAATCTTTTTATATAACTTGTATTATATACATTCTATAAAAATGTGGCATATGCTGGTTCCACTTTAATAAAAAAAAAAGAGTGATTAATTTGAGTGTTATATATATATATATATATATATATATATATATAAGTAAATTCTTGAATTTAGATTCTAAGCAAGAAAATACTCCCTGCTAAGTAGTCTTACATTATTAATGTTTTCAACCCAAAAAATTATTTTCGAAAAGTTGTGGGTTAGATGAAAAAAAAAATTCTTCAAAATCAGCCTTTTCCTAAATAGCTTTTGTTATTGTGAATTTATATCAATATTTTACATATATAAAAAGTAAAATAATTGTTAAAGAAAAAAAAAAACGTTAAATCTCGTGTCTTTAATTAAAAATTCAATGATTGAATGCTTACAACTAAATAATAAAAGCATTCTTATTTATTTAAACTTAAATGTTAATTTTGATCACCATGTACAATTATTACTTAATTTTTTAAAAACAAACCTTTTTGAAGAACTCGCCTTAATTAATTGATTACAACACACTTAACAAGAATAAATAATTATGGGCACCTAGTGAATAATAAGTGTGCACGTGACATATATAGGATGAGTTTAGCCTACTATTAACTCAAGGCAAACATATTCCTGAGGCATAATAATATAATATAATGCCACAACAAATATTTAAAATAAAGCTTTTTTCTTGAACAAAAAGTTGTTGGTTTGGGACACATCCTCGGACAAAAGTAGTGATAAAAATATTATTTTTTATACTACGATAAATTTATTTTTTACTATTTAAAACATAATAGTTATTGTTGCAAAAAATATAAAAGTTACAGTAATATTTTATGAATGCAATAACTAATTAATATATATATATATATATATATATATATATATATATATTACAAAGTTATAATTTTAGTATGTGAAAGAAATATAATTGCTTAGATATTTTTTACAATAAACCCATTTCAAAATAAAATTTCAGCACATAAATTTGTGATAACATTATTTATTACAGTAGTTTCTTTTTTCTTTTTTCTCTTTATCTTTGAGAATTTAGTTATCACGGAGTGAAATCCACAACGTCAAATGTATTATTAGTGTCAGAAAACCGACCAAAATTTGATTTCTAAATAGTTGAATTTTGATCGAGTCTTTTTAATTTTTCTTTCTAAATTATTTATTCTCATCTGTATTATTTTATGAAAAAAAAAATCTTACCAGAATCTTTGCTTTATTAGAACAAATTTTCGGGTTCCATTCTTTAGTGATATTGTTCATAGTGAGGAATTTGACTTCTTAAAAACTGAATTCTAAGTAAATTTCTAGTATCTAAGGGTATTGTTCATAGTTGAAAGTTTAACTTATTCGAGAATCAAATTTTACTTGATTTTTCGGCACAAGCAATATTATTTTATTTTACATTGCAAATTTGATTATTTGAAGACTGAATTCTTAATGTGAATAGTAAATAAGTCTATTTTAATAAATGATGTTGTCATATATTCGTTTGTGGAACTTTTTTAAATGGTTTTATTGTGGAAAAATTTAATTTATCTGAAGATTTTGTAGTTAAAAAAAAATTACAAAATAAGATCATGTGCAATTTATATTACCAAGACGAAAATAAACTTTGCAGTTTATCTCGAATCACGATTCGTCTTGGAACACATAACTATTCTAAGAGATGAAAACAAAAACAGTTTAATACGTGATTACTGATGTGAATGATTGTTTTTCTTTTCTTTTTCCAAAGTTACTTTGGTGGTGTTATTTATATATATATTTTTCAATGAAACTTGTTAGAGATTTTGTATTTAATAATGTTAGGAATCTTAATTTGAACTTTGATGATTATTTGCAAATATCTTTAATTATTTTTAATATAAATATTTACGATAAAACAGTTATTCTATTCAACTATATAGGACTATCATGGAAGATAAATACAAAGTAAGCTGATAATGTAAATAATTTTTGTTATAAATAATCTGCAAAATAAATATCACGCTATTATTATACACTTTCATAAATTAGTTTATTATTATTTTTGTTATACTTTACTTGTACTTTGAATATGTAATCCCTTATTGTTAGAAATTTCATTTACTTTATTAACAAATTAGAAGTTAGTTACACAATAACTTAGTTTGATTTACTTTTTTACTTTTATTATTATGTTTTCTTATTGTGTATGATATTTTCGAAACATTTATTTTAGTGACATTTAGGTAGAAAATATTTCTAAGTTTTCCTAAATTACAATGACTAAACTTATTTTTTGGTAATAATTATAAATAAAAATGTTAAATTTGTAAAAAAAAAAAAAATCAACTTCGAAGGACAAAGACATATTTAGGTTTAAAGTTTTATATAATTTGGATATTTGTATATATAAACGCGTAAATAACAATTTTTTGCTTTAATTTAAAATAAGATGAAATAGTTAAAATAAAATGAGACTATGAAGTATTAAGTAACTTTTTTAATCATATAAAATTTTGTAACCTCAGTTTATTTATATAGATTTTAAATTGAACAATTAGATGGTGATAAAAAGTTTGGAGACACCACATCTTGCAAAGTTTTCTTATTGTGTATTTTCTTTTGTGCATCACTTTAGTCTTATTTGTTCTTATTATTATTACTTTTTTACATCTATTTGAAAATGTAGACTAACTAATTCCCAATAATAATATCATTGCTATAAAATTTAAAATTTCTGGTTTTATGATTTTCTGTTGTTGGAGATAGGTTACAGTGCCAGTTTTATTTTTCTATGCTTTCACATTAATACTGATGAAAAAGAAAATAAAAAAAAATGTACACACAGTTCTAGGGACAAAACAAAGAGAAGCTTTTGGTCCCACATTTTGACGGAAAGTCAGAATTTGTGCATTGGATTCTTAAAAAGAAGAAGAAAAAAAAAAACCCTTTGTTGATCAAGCCATTGGATTAGAGAAATTTGTGGGTATATTTGGGGATTGGAATATTTTTCTCAAAAACAAAAAAATAAAAATAAAAGGATGTGGGTGATAACCGGGTATTGTTTATTCATGCTTTAACATAAGACAAGTTAAAAACCTTCATTCCACAATTTCATATTTGAAATTTCCAAACTTTGATCTATCCAATAAGAGAGAATGGATAGCCATGATGATGAGAACAAGTATCACCTAAAGTACATGCTTGGGAAAAAGCACCCAAGAGATTCAAAAAATTATCAATGGCTTTTTCTTTTTGTACCCTTCTTTAGTTAAATCCTAGAATCACTTTTGACTTGCTCACTACCATGATTCCATTAAATAACCTTTACCCACCAACCTTTCAAAAGGAATTAAGTGTTCTAACTATCTTCATCCACCTTTCATTTCTTTTCTTTCTTACCATAATGCTTTTCCTAGTTGTGACACTAAATTCTTGCATCACAGCTTGGGTGACAAATATTAAAATGCCCCTTTTGCATTTTAAAACTATAAAGCCAAAACAAACCATTTAACTATTTGCTCATTTATCATCATTTTCAGTAATGCCTTTTAACATAAAATTTAAACCAAATTGAAAAGTGAAGGAAAATGCACTTGTACAAAAATTATCACATGGCACATGAATTTTGCAGCAATCCCTATCTAGTTTATATTCTCCTAGTAAGTTTTATTGCAGTACCAGCCTATAATACCACATTGGCTATCACCTACCTTTCTTTTGCAATTATAAACAAGTACAACTTTAAGATCATTTGTTAACAAAGTTAGCTTTAATTTCAACTGTTTAGTCTCTATTATTGTTGTATCTAACCACATGACCCCTCTATCTGTTTTCCTTTATTTTTTTATTGTCATCAAAAGGGAAAATAAGTGTTATTCTTTTGTATCAATTATCAAATAAAGCAAGAACCTGATAAAATAACAAGTAATCAGAGAGTGGCAAAAAAGAAAAGTGTATGTTCAAAATAGTATAACACTGTGTCCTGAAAAGAGTACCCCCCCTTAATCAGAGGAAAATTTGGAGACAATCTGTTCAAGATTCTTCCAAGGCTAACATCTTTTTGTCCCCACCATAACAACTAAGCCCAGAAACACATGAGGAGTACAGCTTATGCAGGATCACAGATATAAGCATCTAGACTTTTACAAAAGCAAACAAATTTGAAAATCTACGAAACCCTTTGTTTTGCTCATAGAATGTGGATCATCAAAAGATTGAAGTATCTTTGAAATGAGAAGTGGCTAAAAGCTGTATCATGTGTTAGACACATACATTTGGTTTTAAAAGATAAGAAGCAAATCATGAACAATTTTGGAAGTAAGTGACAGAGAGATTAAGGGGTTGTTTCAATATTTTAAGTACTTTTTTTTTTTATCAAACATTTGATGACAATGAAGGGTCCATTATTAATTGAGCCTCTAATTTGTCCATATATAATAGGACATTAGGAATGGAATCACTACATCAGGAAGCGGAATCAGAGAGGACACACTCTCATACAGCAGAATCATTGAACGTACCTTATAGTTTTGGTTTGGAAGCTAATCAGATGCAATGTTTTGTCACAATCGAAAAGGTTTCCTACCAAAAATTGATGTAAAATTTGATTAGATCTTCTTGATTGCTGAGCTACCTTAGTTAACAGAATACAGTAACATTTAAAATCGTAGCTTTCATTCTCCCCTCCCAACAAATCCATCATCTGAGAGTTTTTTTCCTTGATACAATATAGTGATCAAATGTTGGACCAAGTTGGATCTAACACTTCAGTTTTGATTTCTGTTATTCTTATATTTTTGTGATTTTTCTAACAAGAGAAAGTGACACAAAGATTTACTTAAAGTGAATATGCAAAAGAATACCAAGCTATGCCTATGTGCTCTTCTTGTCTTTTGTTCCGTAAATGAAGACTTTGTAGGGGTGGTAGAAGCAATTTTGTACAAACCATTGTAATAGGGTTGCAGAATTTGAGCAATTTTGCCAGCAAACAGACAACAAAATTGAAAGGTGTGGAGCAGTGTGAAACATACATCACTATCATGGCGACTATCGGTATATTGCAATTCATTTATTTTTATTTACTGCATAAAAAGGTTAAATTTATAACATAGTAAACCATTAAACTCCAAAACGCTAGTGCGTTTGTACTGACATGAGAATTTTATATTCTGCTTGCAATAATTGCACAGGAAGAAAAAAAAAACGACTTTTTAATCACATGTTGGAAAAGTACATAAATAAAATATTAACTTAATTTAGTTGTGATGACATATAGTTAGGGTTATCAGACTTAGGCAAAGTCGAGCTAATTTGGATTATGTTCAACTTAATTGTGACTTCCAAATTTGGGCCACTTCTTCCCGCGCTTCCATACTTTCCTTCTGTATATCTACAGGAGAAATAAAAATACTATTTTATCATCTTTATTTTTTACGCTCTCTTTTCACTTTTCTCATATTTTAGATTATACAATTTAAAATACAATTTTTTTTTTAAATTTTATAAATTTTTATTCAAATTGCATAATCTGAAATAAAAAAATTATATTATAAATTATATAATTCAGAATATAAAAATATATATTTCAAATTTAGGATTTAGGATATATTTCTTCTTATTCTAGACTGTTCCATCGAAAATATAATATTTCTTTTGAATTTTATAATTTAGAATAAAAATTTTAAAAAAAGTATTTTTAATATTATTAGAAGTACGGAGGTGGAGAAGAAAAGCATGGAGGTGCAGGAAGAAGGGTCCTAAATTTATTAGTCTAGTCCATCCTATTACGAATTACAAACTATTAGCCCATATGCCCACATTATCTTACAACAATATTTCCTATCCTTAAATTTTTGTGAAAAAAAGCAAATAACTTTGCCATTTTTGTTTCTTCAAGTCCAAATATAAGTTTCTGAATCATATTTATTTAGTTTTGTCTCAAGTCTAAAGATCTAGTCCAAATTAATAAAAAACAAACAACATAATTAAATAAAGTTAATAGTTTTAGAAAGTAAATAAAAAAAGTCGAGTTAATGCATAAGCCTAGCCCATTCTAAATCAACTCACATTGGGCCAAGTAACAGTTGATGACGCTCCACCTCCCGAGTTCATCCTGTACCCTATATTTTTTGAAGATGCCAAAAATATCTTTTTTAGATTTTGGAATACATTTTTTTTTTATTTGAATTGTACAAAGTTCATTTTTATTTTTAAATGAGCTTCACATATGTGTTTGTTGGTATAAAAAGTTCTACCTAGTATAACACCTTTGATATATATCTCATGTTCTCTTTGCTCCTTGAAGATATGGGCTCCATGAACTTGCTTAAAAACCAACTCCATAAACTATATATATAGACTCCGTGTAGTGTAAATCTTGAGGTATTCAACTCTTTATAAGTGTGATGATCAAAGTTTTTCTAGAATTAAAATATAATCTCTCAATGAAGACTACATCATATAATATTGTATATTGTGACTGATAACTTTTCTTTCTCAAAAATATATCAAATCTTTAATTTTTTTTAACAAGTAAAAAACGTTCATTTTTCACCTATTTTTTTTTACTCACTACCACTTACAGTTTATCACTCTAATTTCTAAATCGAATTTCTTTTTTAAATAATAAAAAATAAAATTAATAAAAACATTTTAGAGATGTTGTAATCTTATTATAAAACTATTATTTTATAAATTTTTTTTTCTCAAAACCGAACTTTTTAACCAAATCCTGAGATCAAACTTCTTAATCGACCTCCCGAGGTCAATATCCAGATAGCTGAACTTCATAGGGATGAAATATTAATAACGTCGTCGCCGCACGTACTCACATCTTGGAAAATAGGAGAAGAATTGAAACTGCTGTTTCACTCAATATTTGATAGCTACTCATATGTAAAGCATGTGTGCAGCCGATAACTTTTTTATAGGCAAGGTTTATCAAAAAAAAAAAAAAAAACTACATTTCGTGGTGAAGAAATTACATGGTGAAGAAATTACATGGGAGGAGCAACCAAAATCAGAAAATACGGAGGCAGTGTGTAGTGAATTCATTTATTTGTGCTTAATATCTAACTAAGGAAACACTAAATTGAAAAGAAAACAAGTCCTCACGCTAGACAGTGATATATATATATACTAACACTAGAGAAAAGAAAATGTGCATAATCTTCCCATTTCATTTCTTAATAGTTATTTCCCTCTTGAAGGTGATATGCAAAATGGTTTCTCTAACTTAGACTGTGATGTAAATTAAATCAAGTTAATTATATATATATATATATATATATATTCTGTTTAGAACTTTATGCTTTGTCTCTGAATCAATATTTCTACTATTATCAAAAAGTGCGGAATACACAGCTCTATGATACCAGCAAAGGAAGAAAATCAGTTAGTAGGGGAGAACACGTGACAAGTGATCCGAGAAGGGAAGGAGGTGAATGAGCAGACAGTTAAGGAGCAGAAGAAGGGGGAGAGGAACGTAGCGAATATTGTTTCAGGTGCCGGAAAGTAATTTTTACCCATTTACAGTGAGAGGCCAATAGACAATGCTGTTAATTTCATTGCTTTGTGAGATAAAACCCTTGAAATTCAATAAAGAGTTATAGTATTTTCTTTTAAAGGGGTTTTCTCTGTTTAAGTTTTACCGTCCCTGGTATCATTTGGTGCTTTCATTGATTCAATGGCGAACACCACCCGTATGCAGATGATGCAAGCGGCCATCAACAAGCTCACTGAGCAAGCTGATGGGTATAATGAACAACTAACTACAATCACCCAGGCTCTGGCTTCCTTGCAGGTGCAGTTGGCTCAAAAACTGGAGCAACCTTCTCGACAACAATCTTCACCATTCTCGGCCCCGCGACAGATGCGGGTTGATTTTCCCCATTTTTCAGGGAGTGAGGACATCCTTCAATGGATCTACCGAGCCGAATGTTTCTTTCGCATCTATGATGTTCCAGAAGACTAGAAAATGGATCTAATAACAGTTAGTCTGGAAGGCAGAGCGTTAGCTTGGTTTCAAATATGGGAAAAATTGAATCCAGGACATGACTAGCTGTCTCTATCTACAACTCTTCAAATTCATTTTGGACCGTCCCAGTTTGAAAATCCTCGAGAAGAATTGTTCAAACTAAAACAATCTAGTTCGGTTGTCAACTATTTTGATGCTTTTAACGATCTGACCACAAGAGTACATGGATTAGATGATGCCCTACTCTTAGACTATTTTATTGGTGGGCTACACTTAGAACTCCAACGGGAAGTGAAATCCCGATCTCCCATTTCTCTGATGCAGGTAGTTTCTTTGGCTCACTTGTTTGAGGAAAAATTTGCTCCCCACACGCAACACTAGCGCCCATCAACCTCAGCCCCAATTCTTTTTGCACAGAAAACTTAATGGCAAACTCAAACCAAGCAGGTCAATCAGACCACAACTCCAATTGACATTAAACCACCGTTACTACCGACACCTCCTAAGACCACTGTTATGCGAAAATTATCACCAACAGAAATCCAATTTCGCAGGGAGCATAACCTTTGTTTCACTTGTGATGCAAAATTTAGCCTAGGACATAAATGTGCAGCTAAGCACTACTTTCTTATACAATCGGCGAAGGAAGTGAATACAGAACTTGATCAGCACATTGAAGATCCTGATTCAATGTCAATAGCACCTGAGGATCTTAGTCAATTAACCACACCATTGCAACTGTCTTACAATGCGTTAACAGGTCTCTCAGCTCGAGGTTCTATTCATTTTTCTCGGACTGTTCAAGGCAGGGATATTCGTATCTTAATGGATGAAGGAAGCTAAGATAATTTCATCCATCCTGCCTTGGTAAAACGACTAGCTCTACCTTGGTATAAGATTCCTCCTTTCAAAGTGTAGGTAGGCAGTGGTGAATTGCTTACATGTAAGGGACATGTTCACAATGTGCCTCTTCAAATTCAACACCATACAATTATAGTGAATGTCTTTGTGCTACCTATAGCTAGCGAAGAACTAGTCCTTGGTGATATATGGTTGGAGACTTTGGATACTCACTTGATGAATTACAAGAAGAAGTTTATTACGTTCTTGCATAATAACCAATTAATTACTTTACAAGGTGACCTCCAGCCCGTTATAGATCAAGCTCAATTTCACCAATTTAGGCGTTTACAAATTACAAATACAATATTGGCCTTATATACTTTATAGATCCAACCACAACAGGAATTCTCGTTGCCTCCAGCAGAGTTACAGCCACACACAGACCCTAAATTGCCTTTGTTATTACAGAATTATCAGGATGTGTTTCAAATTCCACATGGCTTGCCTCCTCCACGAGTACATGACCATGCCATTCACTTATTACCTAACACAACTCCTATCAAAGTCAAACCTTACAGGTATCCACATTGTCAAAAAGATGAGATTGAAAAACTGGTATCTGATATGTTGGCAGAGGGAGTCATCCAACCCAGTACAAGCCCGTTCTCTTCACCTGCATTATTGGTTAAAAAAAAAAGATGGTACATGGAGATTCTACAATGACTATTGAATTCTGCAACCATTAAGGACTCATTTCCTATGCCAATTGTGGATGAGTTATTTGGTGCTCAATACTTCTCTAAACTTGATTTATGCTCCAGTTACCATCAAATTCGAGTCAGAGAGGAAGATTGCTTCAAAACAGCGTTTATGACTCACCATGGTTTATATGAATGGAGGGTTATGCCCTTTGGATTAACCAATGCTCCAGCAATATTTCAGAGTCTTATGAATTCCATTTTTAAGGAGGTATTACACAAGTTTGTGCTAGCTTTTTTTTATAATATCTTAGTTTATAGCCCAGATTGGAGTACACATATGCAACATTTGAGACATTTATTAGATCTGCTCAGAAAACACACTTTGTTTGCCAAATTATCCAAGTGTGCTTTTGGTCAAACACAAATGAAGTATCTCAGACATATGGTGTCCAGAGATGGAGTAAAAGTGCATGACTCAAAAATCCAAGTTGTAACTCAGTGGCCTATACCTTCATCTATAAGTCAATTGCGGGCATTTTTGGGCTTGGTCAGTTATTATCGCAAATTTATTCGTCACTTTGCAGTAGTGGCAACTCCTCTTACAGATTTGTTAATGAAAGATGGGTTTAAATGGCCTGACTAAGCCACGACAACATTTAGGCAATTACAACAGGCACTGGCACAAGCTCCTGTATTAACACTTCCTGATTTCTCACAACCATTTGTGTTAGAAACAGATGCATCAGGGTTAGGCATTGGTGCCATTCTCAGTCAGCATGGCCATCCTATTGCATATTTTTCCAAAAGCTATCTCCTAGAGCTCAACAATAATCCACTTATGCTCGGGAAATGCAGGCCATAGTAGTTGCTGTCACCAAATTTCGACATTACTTATTAGGCCAAAAATTCACCATCAGAACAGATCACAAAAGTTTGAAAGAGCTCCAATCACAGGTTATACAAACCTCCGAACAGCGGGCATGGTTGGCTAAGCTATTGGGCTATGATTTTTCAATTGAATATAAGGTCGGAACTGATAACCAGGGAGCTGATGGCTTATCTAGAGCTTTTCTGTCCATCACTGCACTTACCAGTTCTTGGATTCCTATACTTCAACAGGAACTGCAACACTTGAAACCTCTTAATGAATTTATTGTAGCTGAATTGAAAATGGGCCATTTAACCATTAGAAAGGGTTTGTGGTTTTGGAAGGATAAGTTGTTTATACCTGCCAATTCTACAGTTAAAAAACAACTCCTGTAATAATTTCATGATTCCTTATTAGGTGGTCACGATGGATACCAGAAAACACTAGCTCGACTCTCAGTACAATTTTTTTGGAAAAACATGGCCAACATGGTCAAGGCATATATTAGAGCTTGTTCCATTTGCCAACAAGCAAAGTATAAAATTCTACCTCCTATTGGTTTATTACAACATTTACCCATTCCAAATCAAATTTGACACAACATTGCTATGGATTTCATCACAGGCCTTCCTCTATCTCATGGATATTCAATTATATTGGTTATCATTGATTGCTTATCTAAATTTGCTCATTTCCTTCCATTACTGGCTGATTTTTTAGCTCCGAAAGTAGCTGATGTTTTCATTAAAGAGGTAGTGAGTATTCATTGCATTCCTCAAACAATTGTGTTAGATTGTGATAAAGTTTTTACCAGTAAATTTTGGGAACAGATTTGTACTTGTCAAGGCATTAAACTGGCACGCAGCTTGACATATCATCCTCAATCCGACGAACAGACCGAGGTTCTAAACAGGTGCTTGGAAATGTATTTCGTTGCTACACTCAAACAAAACCAAAAGATTGGCCCAAGTTGTTACCGTGGGCAGCCTATTGCTATAATACTTCTTTCCACTCTACTATTGGCATGTTACCTTATAAAGCTATTTTTGGTAGAGACCCACCTCCTTTACTCCGTTATGAGGTTCAAGCAAGGGACACACCGATGATACAAGAACAATTGCAATCCAGAGATGCCTTACTGGATTTTTTGAAAGCTAATATAGCGAAGGCCCAAAGGAGAATGAAAACTCAAGCTGATAGTCACCGACGAGACGTGGAATACAAGGTGGGAGACTTTGTCTATGTTAAATTGCAACCTTATAGACAACACTCAATGCGATTAATTCACAACCAGAAGCTATCGATGCGTTATTTTGGACCCTTTCAAATTGTGGCACGCATTGGACCGGTAGCATACAAATTACAATTGCCTCCAACAGCTCAAATTCATCCTGTTTTTCACGTGTCAGTCTTGAAGAAATGTGAAGGCCATCCACAACCAGCGTGTGTGCCCGAGCCTTTGCTATTGAATGACAATGGTCATCCATTATAACCGCAGGCAATTCTTGGTAATCGAATCATCAAGAGATATGACAAATGGCAAGAAGAAGTTCTTATTCATTGAAAAGGATTGGCTCCGGATGAAGCTACCGGGGAATGTTATGTTGACATACAAAGTCAATATCCCGCATTCAACCTTGATGACAAGGTTATTATCAATGGCGGGGTAATGATACCAGCAAAGGAAGAAAATCAGTAAGAAGAGGAGAACACGTGGCAAGCGATCTAGGAAGGGAAGGAGGTGAATGAGTTAAGGAGCAGAGGAAGGGGGAGGGGAACGTAGTAGCGAATATTGTTTCAGGTGCCGGAAAGTAATTTTTACCCATTTACAGTGAGAGGCCAATAGACAATTCTGTTAATTTCTTTGTTCTGTGAGACAAAACCCTTGAAATTCAATAAAGAATTATAGTATTTTCTTTTAAAGGTGTTTTCTTTGTTTAAATTTTACCGTCTTGGTATCACTCCACTCTTTCGTATTTTCTTTTCCCCCTTACAACATTCTAGCAAGGTAGTATCGGGTTAGTATAATTTTCAACTTAATTTAATTAGATTTTATTATGTTATATTGAGTTTATTTTTTTATTCTCAATCTAATCCCACTATAATTAAGTTAAATCATTGAATTAAGTAATTAAAAAGATTATTTTCTTAAAAAATTATTTTCAGCTCCTTAATTCTTAAAAAGAACACAAAATCGACATTTTTAATGTGTTTTAATATAATGTTTATAAGGAAGCATTTCGCAACAACCTTTTAAGATATTGTTGTAAAATATGAAATATTTACTCATAACATATGTGGCGTCAAATTTTTAATTATAATATTCATAAGATAATATTTACATTACCAACCACAAAACTGTTACTTTATAGTACAATGTTAGGAAAATAAATTTTATTATATATTTATTATGTAATTTGGTTGAATTGAGATAATCGGGTTTGAAATTCATAAATATGTTACCGAATTGAATATTTTAATTGAGTGCACTGAATGAAATTAAGTAAACCTAATGACTCAACGACAAAAATATAATTTAGTTGGGTTGAGCAGGTTTGTTGATGGGTAATTTACATCCTTAATTTACCTGTAATAGTAATTTTAAGTAGATTTATCAAAATAGGTGGTCCGGTTTAATTTAAGGGCATGTGAAGACTCAACCTAATTTACATAAAAAACATACTCTATTTTTTAGGCTGAATTAGACCTTATCCAACAAAATAATAAGTTATTTGATCCTTTTTAAAAGAAATTAAACAATTAGATCCAAAATTTAAAAAGAAATATATTTATTTATAAAATTAAAATCGCATGGATGAACTGATTTTACTTCTAAGTATAGTAATTTTATATATGAATTATACTACATAAATGTTTTAATGAAATAATATTTATTTTTTTATTTTTTACTAGTATAATTATTATTTTAAAAAGTTACTACCCAAGAACCTATGAGTCGATCTAATTTAGAGATATTTCATTTGAATGTTAAAAGGTCTAACTAAAATTAGTCAATTTCAATTTAAATCACAAATTTACATTTGGAACCCATCCATTTTAATCACTCTTCTCCTAGTTTGTTTCCATTTGTAGTAATGTCTTGAACTACAAATATCTACTCTTTTTTTTGTTAACCTACAACCATCTAAAAATTTAGACCCCGGACACCTAAACATTGGTTTATTTGGGCTAAATTTGGACGTGGAAGGGGCTTAGTTAGGTGTGAATTTCATGAATTAGGTTAATGGGTCGGTAACCTAAGTTATGTGATGGACTTGAAATCACTATTGTTTGTTCAAGTTAATTGCCTACAAATTTATCTTAGGTGGTTGAATATAAACTTCTCTCAACTTGAATGGAACAATTGAATTGCCTTCATAATGTAACTAATTCTCATAGTACACTTGAATCAATCCCAAGAAACGTAATAGGTTGTGCTATATTATGACATTCTTGTGTTTTAAATTTGTAATCTTTGTAGGACTTGGCACCCTATCATTGATAAAAAAAAAAAAAAAAAAAAAAAAAAAAAAAAAAAAAAAAAAAAAAAAAAGAAAGAAAAAAAAAAAA
>Ga0099824_1006848_pt1 | contig 15440 bp, 8 predicted proteins | sample SiratrowhiteBW_FD_76837 | JGI IMG/M metagenome (GOLD analysis project Ga0099824, IMG submission 76837) | Root nodule microbial communities of legume samples collected from California, USA - Siratro white BW | ecosystem: Host-associated > Plants > Roots > Nodule | place: USA: California...
AACACTTGAAAACTTTTCGTAAACTGTTTTGAGAATGAATAATTTTTATGGAAACTACTCAAGCTGATCTGTAAAGCAAACAACAAAGGTTCAACAAACAATTTTCAGTACAATATCAATAAACCATATACAATAAACTGAAACCAGAAAATAGTTCTTGAAAAACACAGTGTACTGTAAAAGCAGTTCTTGTAAAATTGAATCAAGAAATCAAAAAATTAGATCAACTTCAAGTTTATAATGATTTACTGATTAAAGAACTTTTTATCCACCAATACAAACTATGTTTAACATATGAAAACTATCTTTATTCAACTGTGAAAGATTAATTTTTCTAGAAAAACAAACTGATAAACAGTAAACCCAGTAAATTGCGAAACTGCAGATTTCTAGAAAACTTAATATACTGGTTGTTAATCAGATTCAATACTGTTCAGAGTAGACTGTGTTAAAACATAATATATGTTTTCAAATGTTACTTAAAATTCTTTTAGAAAGTTGATGAAGTTATTCAATTAGCAAGATTTAGTCGATTATGAAAATTCAAGAGAAACACAACAAGATTTAACAAGAATAGTCAAGAGAGAGCAAGAGAGATTCAAGACACAACAGATTTATCCTGGTTCACCCTTCCACAAGGGCTACTTCTAGTCCCTTACACCATTGTAAGGATTTCCACTGTAAAAAGATCAAACTAGATCAGTTTATAGAAAAACAACAACTTGCTCCCCGCAAGTGAACACAACTCCATGTAGTGTGAAGCATGCCAAAAGGGTAAACAAACAAAAATCACTTTCAAACCCTTAAATGTTATTTCTACTTCTAAGCCATTGGAGCTGCTACACATGAATTTATTCAGTCCCTCTAGAACTATAAGCCTAGGAGGGAACTACTATGGACTTGTTATTGTTGATGACTAGTCTAGGTTCACTTGGACATTCTTTATTGCCACCAAAGATGAAACTTACCATGTCTTTAAAAGATTTGTCAAAGTTGTTAAGAATGAGAAGGACTGCAGTATTTCATCCATTAAATCTGACAATGGGAGAAAATTTCAGAATGAGAAGTTTGACAGATTCTGCAGTAAACTAGGTATTAAACACAACTTCTCAGCACCAAGAACTCTACAACAGAATGGAGTTGTAGAAAGGAAGAATCGGTCTTTGGAGGAGCTTGCTAGAACAATGCTGAATGAGACTGAATTGCCAAAGTATTTCTGGGCAGATGGAGTGAGCACAACTTGCTATATACTGAATCAGGTACTCATCAGGCCAATATTGAAGAAAACACCTTATGAACTGTTTAAAGGAAGAAAGCCCAATGTGTCTTATCTAAAGGCATTTGGTTGTAAGTGTTTTATCTTGAATAATGGTAAGGATATCTTGGGAAAATTTGATTCAAAATATGATGAGGGTATTTTTCTTGGTTATTCACTTCATGGTCATGCATATAGGGCATTTAATAAAAGAACCATGTTAGTAGAGGAATCTATGTATATTGCATTTGATGAAACTAACCAGAATATGCAGGAAAAGTCTAAGACAGGTGCAGATGATGAGTTTCCAAACATTCAACAAGCTGATACTGGTCTGGAGAATAAATTAGAAGATACCAGTAAACTGCCAGAGGTTCAATCAGATGACCAGAGAGTTCAATCAACTGAATCTGGAGTTGGTACTGGTACAGTTAATTATGGACTTCCAAGAGAGTGGAGAGTTCCCAAAAATCTGTCCTTAGACAATGTATTGGACAAGTGCATAAAGCAGTTTCAACCAGGAGTATACTGAATCAATTCTGTGAACAGATGGCATTTGTTTCACAAACTGAACCAAAGACTGTAGCTGATGCAATGGAAGATAGCAATTGGATAACTGCTATGCACGAAGAACTGAACCAATTTGCTAGGAATCTGGACACTTGTTCCAAGAACTAGTGAGATGAATGTCATTGGCACCAAGTAGGTGTTCAAGAACAAGTTAAATGAACAAGGTGTTATTGTGAGAAACAAAGCTATACTGGTTGCCAAGGGTTACAATCAGGAATAAGGAATTGATTATAGGGAAACCTATGCACCAGTAGCAAGACTTAAAGCTGTTAGACTGCTCTTAGCATATGCTTGCATGAATGGATTCAAGCTTCACCAAATGGATGTCAAAAGTGTTTTCCTTAATGGGTATATTGATGAAGAAGTTTATGTTTGTCAACCTTCTGGATTTGAAGATCATAAACATCTAGATTATGTCTTCAAACTGAAGAAAGCTCTATATGGTTTGAAGCAAGCCCCAAGGCAGTGATATGAGAGGTTGAACAACTTCTTGCTATCTCATGCATATGAGAGAGGAAAAACAGATAAGACATTGTTTATCAAGAAAGCATTCAATGATATTATTTTGGTTTAACTATATGTTGATGATATTATATTTGGATCCGCTAATCAAAATCTGTGTGAGCAGTTTCTTGCAGCTATGCAGGGAGAATTTGAGATGTCCATGATGGGTGAACTTAACTACTTTCTTGGACTACAGATCAAACAACTAAATCATGGGACATTCCTTAGTCAAATCAAGTATTGCAAAGAGTTATTGAAGAGTTTGACATGGAAAACTGCAAAGAGATTTCAAAACCTTTGGCCACTAACTGTTACTTGGATTCGGATGAGAAAGGAACTAGTGTGGATCAAACCAACTACAGAGGATTAATCGGTTCACTGCTGTATCTTACTACCAGCAGGCCAGACATCATGTTTAGTGTTTGTCTCTGTGCCAGATTTCAATCCAATCCGAAGGAATCACATTTCACTACAGCAAAGAGAATTCTGAAATACCTGCAGGGAACTACAACTGTTGGACTATGGTATCCAAGTGAGGTATCTCTGGATTTAGTAGGCTATTCTGATTCTGATTTTTCAGGTTGCAAAATTGATAGGAAAAGCACCAATGGAACATGCCATCTGTTAGGATCAAGTATGATATCTTGGCATAGTAAGAAACAAGCATGTGTTGCACTATCCACTACTGAAGTTGACTACATTGCAGCTGATAGCTGTTGTGCACAAAGCCTATGGATTAAACAACATTGTTAATTCTGGATGCATGTGAAACTGTGTTGGAGTTACAATACAACTAAAGTGGTGATGTGTAATTGAAAGAATGCAAACAGAACCCAGCACAGTGCAACTCAGCGAGTTGAAGGGCTGAATAAGACAAAGCAACTTAATACTCATGTTTAGCATGTGAAGAGAGAGATAGCTCGAGATACCACATGGCGCTGCAACAGTAGAGAGTCAACTGTTCAAAAAAGTTGTTTTTGAGATTTTCTGTAGCTAATTATAACCTGCTCTGAATTGATTACTTGTAGAATCTCAACAAACTGCAAAAGCTGTTTTGCGTCTTTGAATTGTCAATCAATGTGTTGTTTTCTATAGAATTGTTTTTCATTAAGTAGAGGGCTGAGCATGCATTCAATCGCATACTACTTCACTACCTTATTTGTTCTATGTGAGAAACATAGTTCTCTTACTCTTTCACCGAAAACGGCGTCTTCCTCTAACCCACGAAAAAGAACTAAAAGGGCTATGGTTAAACATGCTGAATCAGACAGTGACAAGAATGAACCCGACTACCTTGATAGGTGGTTTATTGGAAACCAGGAGAGTATTGAAGAGTATTACAAACTGTACAACAGGAAGATCATCATTACTCCCAAAGTGTTGAGTCTTGAGTGGCTCAAGCAGAAGAAACTTGATGAGGTTCGTGACATACTCAAGTTCCAGAAGCTGGACAGGTTCTTGAAGTTGACTGGAAACACTTACCCAGATTTGGTTAAGGTGTTCTTGACCAACATGTGGTATGATGGGGAGAATCTATACTCACAGGTGAAGGGCATTCACATAGCAATCAATGAGGAGGTTTGGCTTAGTGTCACTGGCCTGAGAAATGATGGAGCTACTGTTAGTAGAGGAACACATCAGAACTAGGGAACTTTAACAAAGTTCAGTTCTACAAATCATGCTTGAGGAATCAAGAGTCTGCCTCGAGGACGTTCAACTTAGGAGGACTTGCTGCTACACCGAGAATTCTGGCTTATATCGTGATCTGGGTGCTGACCCCCTGTGGTTTCAACCATGCAACATTGACTGAGGAGGATCTTATACCCATGTACTACCTCATGAATAAGATCAAAGATCAAGATCAACTGGGTTAATGTGATTCGTGAGCATCTTTTCAAAGTTGGGAAGACATTAGAATATCGCATACCATATGTGATACTGCTGTCGCAGTTTATTGAATATTTTGAAATAGATGTGGAAAGTGAAGCTGTTGAGCGATCAAGGTGCTGAACCAGATTACCACTGCAAATCTCACCAAGATTGGACTGAAAAAGATGAAAAATAAGAAATGGATTTGCAAAGCTGATGAAGAATCAGTTGATGAAGAAGAAGAAGAAGAGAAATCCACTGATGATGATGATAAGGATGACGAAAATGAGGACAAAAATTCTGATCAAGCTGAACCAGAACTAGAAACAACTGCTGCTCCTAGTCAAGACTCCTTCTCCAAACTCGAACAACTCATGATGACACAGTTCAATCAATTGGAAAACCAGAACTGTAGTAATCACCAGTATTGTGAAACACACTTCCAGTTTATTGAAACACAAGTTGAAGATATCCAGTCCAAGATGGAGACTTTGTTCTTTCCACCATACAAATAGGGCATTTGTATTGCATATCTAGCAGTGGTTTCTCGTCCATTTGATGAAGTCAATGGGAGAGAATTAGGTGTGTTGTGTTTAGGGAGTGTTGAGAATAGGAAGTGTTGTGGTCTAGGAGTCTAGGTTGATATTCAGTTTATTGTTTGCTTACTGTTTGTGATATTTTTTGCTGCTGCTATTTGTTGTTTTATGTTTTATATTACTGCTACTACTCTGATTTGCTGGTTTATCCAGCCCAGTCCAAATTTCAGTTTGTTATGCTTAATCTGTTGGGTGCACGAATTTTATTGATCAAAGCTTATCATATGTACTCGTGCTTAATATCAATGAAAGTTGTTATCCTTTGTGTTACTGTTTTTCTTCACTATGTTCTGTGAAGTATTATTAACAGGATATCAAATTATGAGGGAGCTTTGTGAAAACCAGTAGATTGATTGAAAGAAGAACAAGCATGCATTTTAACTCAACACACCATTGTTTTTCTTCATCAAATTGGGGGAGATTATTAGCACCAATGGGTTGCTGTGATGATTTGATGAAGGCAACGAAGTGAAGAAGTTCAAGACCTTATGATTATATGTGGAATGCATGAAGATTTCATGAAGATTGAAGAACTTGGTCTAGAACCTAGGATTGTGTGTTGTGAGGGTAAGTTTGAGTTCAAATCAGTGATGCATGCAATCTTAATCAAAGATATGCTCCATAAGTATTTTCTGAATTAAAAAAAGATTTGAGAAATCATTAAAATCAGAAATTACATTTTGATTAACTGTTTTAACTGACTCGAGAAAAACAATCGACTATTTGTCAAAACAATCGATTGAATTTTTAAGACAGTTGTCTATAAATATTTGGCGCGGTTTTTGAAAACACACAAGACACATAATTGAAATCATTCTAAAAATTTTCTGAGCTAGAACATTTGAGTTTTCATAGAGAGCAAAAAAGTCTTTGTGTCTAGTGATCAAGATCAATCAACGTTTTCATCAAGAATTGTTTTCTCGAACTACTACTAGAGCTTTGAAGTTGACTGAGACAGTTTCTTCACTGATTTGATCATCAGACTAAGCCTTTTATACCCTTTCTTTATTACTGTTGTAATCTGTTGTATAGAAGTGCTTGTATTGCTAAGACTATGATAATTCTTTCACTGTATTGAAGGTTATTCGGTTGTGAGTGTTAATAAATTATTATAAAGGTCTTTTAGACACAATTATTTAATGAAACTTATGAGGTTGAGATTGATACAAGATCTTGTTGTGAATGGGTTTAGAAGTCTAATAATTCATTTTGTAGTTGTTGTAAACTTAACATGCAATCTAATCATTGTATCAATAGAAGCAATTTTATAGAAGGTTGAATTTATAAATAAGAATAATTGAGTGACAGATAACACAATCTATGTGAATTGTTAAATGAACTATATAGATTATATATACCGTAATGGACACATTCGAGTGTAAGTACAAAAAATGATATGCATATTATGTAAACATTAGTGTTAGTGTGATTCTTGACATGTGGTATATATTATTGATCAGTGTGTCTTGAAGAGCAAAATGACTATGAAATGGTATAATTTTTTTGATTAGTGTGTCCTGACTAAAAAATAATGTACCAAGTGTTGTGTGGTAATAAAATTAATTGATCTACTATTGAATATATACCTTTGGTGGCTAATCCTCTTGATAGTACAATAGTAACATTTAAATGTGCAAATGTTATAGTGGAGACATGGTTAGTTAAATTGTTTATAGTTACATAACCTGCTTGAATAATAGTAATGTATCTTTGTTTGATAGTGGTGGCTCTTTCTTAAAAAAGCTCATTTCAATACTAAGAGTGGGTTGATAAGTCACAATAGAACATTCGATCAAATAAAGTTGATATTTCAAATCTTACTCGATATCTTATTGTTTATAGATAGAAGTATATCTTATTCATTAATATCTCAAAAATATTTTACTCAAATTTCTCTTCTTTTGTCCAACTCACTTTCTTCTTTTTTTTTTTCTTTAAGTTTTGGACATAAATCCAAAATATACACATATGAATTGAAAAGTTCGAATGATCCAATCTCTAATCAATTAGGTCTTCATAAAAAAAATGAAACTTATTATTGAATGATCAAGATACATTCTAAAAATTGAAATTATTAATTAATAAAAAAATATATTTATATACGAGTATTTTTTTTCGTTAACATAAAATCTAAATTATTCTCTAATTTAATTAGATACCAATTTAGAATATAATGATATAAGTGACCTTAATGTTAGATACCAATTATCTTGACTTAATTGGTCACTAAATTCAATTATTACTTTTATTTTGTAGTTATTTATCAACCAAAACCTAATTTGGTGATTATTTTAGTAACAATTAGCAATCATTTGCTAAAAATTGGTCTTTATATAATTTTTTTTTGCTTGTAGTGTGTATACCACCTCTGTGAAAATTCTTCTTATTGTTGCTTTTACACTCATTGCTACTCATACGGTGACAAGGTTAAATTATTATTTTTTCTTTTTCATTTATTTAATTTTTGATGGTGGAGAGAAAGATATTTTTTATCTTTTATTTATGTCTTATAATAGGGAAAGATAAGTTTATTTTATCTTTTATATATATTTTTTAAAAAGTTAATAGTTTGTTTTCTATTTCTAAAATTAATTAATTTTACTTATATTAATTAAATATTTAATTATATAATATTTTAAAAAAATATTTAAAATTTCAAAAATAATATACTTTAATATATTTTTATTTAAAAGGTATTATATTATAAATTTTGAATGCTACATTAACCATCTTTCTATATTTTTTTGAGTTCTATAAAATGAATACTTACTTATTATTGGAGAAAAATTGAGTAATAAGGCGTCAAATGTTGACTTTATAATTATTTACATATGCACTTTATTATTTTATTTATTAATATATATATATATATACATACATATATATATATATATATACATACATATATATATATATGTATACATACATATATATATACATACATATATATATAACACAATTAGTTTTTAATAAGAATACATTCTTAATATGTTTTATTTCCTATTTGATTTTTTAAGTTTTATATTTTAAGTAACAATTACTCACATATATAAGTGGACGTGGATATATAAAATTTGAAAATATGTATTTATAAAAGATTATCATTCGCATCAATAATGACAGATTAATACTAAAATATAAATAAATATAAATTACTACAATCCATGTGAATCTCATTGTGTTAGCATTTCTAAGTATAAAAGATTACCACCAGTGTCAATTTGATCACATCAAAATCCTTAGTATTATCATGTACATACCTATTATAAAGTATCTGAATAGAAGGTATATAATATATAGTTGCATCAACTTCTTTAATTTGTTAGTAAGATACTCATATTCACACTTCGTAGTTATTTAAATTTATATTAAAACATACAATAAATTATTTTGCTTTTAATATCAATATATAATTTAAAATGTTTAGTTTAGTTTTAAAATTTCATATTTTAATTAAAAAATAACTACAATATTAATTGATATATATATATATATATATAATATACAAATATATAAATGACCGATACTCATAAATAATACACCAGTTATCAAGTATAAAAATTTTTATTTGTGTCCGTTCCAACCTTATTAGATTAACAAAAGTACAAAAATTGTTTTCTGCATACATCTCACCACATTAGAAGGCTTTTGTTTGTTAACTCCTCGAACCCCTTTCATATACCCAGTCCTCCCATCGCAACCCAACCTTTGTTTTCTTAAGTATCATGGAGTTCGATTTATGTTCCGATTCATTTATGGTTATCTTCTCCCAATTTTGATCTCACAAGTTTAGAGCAATCATAACCAACCCAATTCTTTATGGCACATTAAGGTTTATCAACAATATTTAGGTAATTTCTCTATTCTTTTCTACAATTAGTTTCTCCTTTCATTGTGTAATGTTTCTTTCTGTGCATGGTTTACTTTAATGGGTGTTTGCTCAATTAGGATTTCTATTATTTTTTTTGTTTTTATTTGATGTTTGAATTTTAGGGTTTTATTTTAAAAGGGAAAGATAAGATGGAGTGAGTGTCTTTATAAAATTGTACGAGTGGAAGGTGGAAGAAAGAGTGAATTAGAAAGAAAATAAAATATAAAAAAGAAAAAGAGATAAATCTTATAAGTGATGTGATGGAAAAGAGAAGATATATCTATATATATTGATATTCTTTTGAAAATTAACATCATGAATTGAAAGAAAATTGAAAGTGATTGTTGTCATATGAATTTTTGGTTTGAAATGATTGATTAAGGCGAATGGTGACCCTAAATTTTATTGTGCCGACAGGATCATAATGTGGATTATGACACAATCATAATGTGGGTTTGGTGGTGTTTTTGTTTGTGTTCTTGATTATCATTAATTGAATTGTATGATGTACAAAATGTTAATTTGGTGATCTTTTTGTTTATGTTTGTAGTCATTCACTGTGGTTTTGATTGTATTAGGAAATTCATGCATTTGAAATAAAGTATCGAGGGGACCAACCTGCTCATAGGATTGAAGTTTGCAATGAATTTTGATTTGAATCAACAACATTGGGATGGAATAGAAGAGCGATTCAGAAGCCTAGAAGCTGTAGCTTTTAGGGCTAGGCAACGTGAGAGGCGACGATTGACTCATGCTCCGATTCAAATAGTTAACCATGCAGGAGAAGTGGTAACAATTGCTCATCTTGAAGATGAAGATATGATGCATCATGAAGGGGTTGGTGTTGATGTTGGAGGAGAGATGATAGGAGATGGGACAAAGGGTAAAAGAAAGGCTAGTTATTTGGTTGCTAAAGCATTGGGGGTGAAAACCAATGAAGGGGAGGGTTTTGCTGCAAAGTTATTTCATTGCAATATCTGTTTGAATAGGGCAAAGGATCCTGTTTTGACTAGTTGTGGTCACTTATTTTGTTGGCCTTGCTTTCTTAAGTTACCATATGCTTATTCAAAGGCGAAGGAATGTCCAGTTTGTAAAGGAGAGGTCACAAATGAAAGTCTTATCACAATTTATGGTAACTCAAATGTCCATAACAGTGGCAAGGCAAAATTTGATGAACCCAATTATGAAATTCCTTCGAAACCTCGTTCAAAGAGGGTTGAAAGCACTAGACAACGATTCAGAAATTGAGGAGTTTCACAATGTTATAGTTTTTGTGACTTCTTTGGTAGATTAAGTTGCCATATTTTAATTGGAGATCCCCACATTGAAATTGATAGAGTTCATGTTATGTCAGTGAAATAAACTTCAATTTTGTGTCTTTTGTTAGTCATTAAGTTGGTAATAGATTTTAGTGCAAGTTTATATGAAAAAAATGTTCATTTAACAAACTATTATCATTTATCTACATTATTGTTTTTACTAAAGCTTTCACCAACTATTTTAATCATCATTATGTCAATATAGACACCGTATAACATTGTAATAGCAAATCAATCAAAATAATATTGTAGATGTAGCTAAAAAAGGTTGCATTCCTATTTTTTTTCTTCTTCATGGAAGAATTATGAAATTAACATGTTCCATACTCCAATATATAAACAATCCAGAAGTATTTACATTATTTTATTTTACCTTTCATTTGTTTATTATAAATAATTTTGTTTAAATGAGTTTTTCATGAGACAGTGGAAAGGATCTTTTTACATGACAATCTTTTATGAAAAGAAAATTAATCAAGTAATTTGTATAGAATATAAACTACATATAACTAATGTCTAAAATGTGTCTTCTTTACTTGTTACTTATATTTTGTAATATGCATTTCATGTTTTTCTCCTTACTTTTGTTTGTTATATGCAACACCAATGGTGAAGGTTGATGCATTATTTTTGTGATCAATGTAGTTAGATAGATTTATTATCTAAAATGAGCATATTTTTTGTATCTGAAATATAGTTGTATTTTATATTTGGCCTTAATTATTTTTTATTGACTTTTGATTTCTATAAAAAGAAATTGTGGGTATAATTTTATATTGTTTTAGTCCATGTAAAATATTCATTATTTTATCCTATTAATATGGAAATAATTTAGGGTCAGATTCTATTAAATACTTGATTTGATAAAAGTAAATAAAATATTACAAAAATAAAATAAAAATATATTTATTGAAAAGACTAATATTCGTTAAGTGGGATAAAATAAAAAAAATGAATTTGCATGAAAAAAATCAAACAAAAATTTAATAAAGAACTTAATGTAACTGTTTTCATAAATATTAAAAAAAAAAGTAAACTAAAAAATCACATCTTATTTAAATAATACTTTCAACTATTTTTTATAATGATTGTACTTTTCAAAATATTCTTTATAAATTAATATATATATATATATATATATATATATATATATATATTAAACTAATCAAGCGTAGAAAAAACAGTATTTTAATTAATTATATGAAATCTAACATGACTCAAAGTTCTCAACTCGTAGAAAAATATATTTAAACAAATTCAAATATATTTTTTTTAAATTAATAAAATATAATTTTTTATTCTCTAAAACGTATAATTCTAATTTAAAAACTAATATAAAATTAATAATAATCATAATATTCTCATATTGTTTGTCTGGCACAGCAGTGGTAAAAGGCTCCCTTCAACATTCAAAAGTCCTGGATTTAACTTCTCAAATAATGAGATAAGTAAAAGGATATGATATAAAATAATATATCATTAATAAATAAAATAAGAATAATAATAAATAATGACATAATTAGAAGGATATAAAAATAATCTTGATAATCATAAATAATAAAAAAGAATATAATGTTACCCAATATTAGTGGGTAATATAAATTTGTATCCACGGGAGATAATTAGAAGGATATAAAAATAATCTTGATAATCATAAATAATAAAACAGAATATAATGTTACCCAATATTAGTGGGTAATATAAACTTATATCCACGGAATAAATTTTGTGGAAAAATTATCCATCGATCAAAATTAGTGAGAAATTTACTTACGAATTTTAACCCATCGAAAATCCGTGGATAATGTTTGATTACTCACTGATTTTGATCGTAGGTAAATCTAGTTTTTTTTATAATGTATTAGAATAAGATATATTTTTTTAAAATAATTAATTTTAAGTTTTTCAACTTCATAGAGTAGGTCGATAATACTTTTTGTTCACCTTTTCTTCTAGGTATAGTGTATAGGATATTTCTTCAACACCCATATTTTAAGGTTTGATAAAACTGACATATAAATAAATGAATTATTTTACAAAGTTTATATTCGACTCATAAATCCTTTATTGTCTTCTTTAATAAAGATATGATGATCAAATTAAATGTGGATAAACTTTTATTTTAGATTATTCAGTACAGATAACAAATAAATTAGAATACTTATATATAATTTATTTACAAAATATTTTGTATGTAATATTCTAGATAAATTACATATGTGGATTATTTTGTAGATAAATTTATTTACGAAATAATCCGTATATAATGATGTAGATAAATTACATACGGATTATTCCGTAAATAAATTATATACGGAAAAATTTTATATATAATGAACGTTGTATTTATTTATGACATTACATACGGATTATTCCATAAATAAATTACATACGAAAAAATTTCTATAAATAAATTACCCACACCACATTTATATACAGATTTCTTTTCGTATGTATGTTTACATACGGAATTTAAATATTATCTACAAATTTTTACGATAGATAACATTGATTTTTTTTGTAGTGACGGCATATTAACATTTATTAATAATATTAAGGTAATTTCTCTACTGTTTTGTCCAATCAAATTTTTCTTTCACGGTGTAATTTTTGTGTGTGCAAGGTTTAGTTTAATGGGCTTTTAAGCAATTATGGTTTCTATACGTTTTTTTTATTCAACATTTAAATCTTAGAAATTTTATTTTAGTGGACAAAACAGGAATGTCTGTGTGTTTAAAAGTATATGAATGAAAGGAAGAGTGAATTAGAAAAAAAATAAAATATAAAAAAGAAAAAGTGATAAATCTTATAACCGGTGTGGTGGAAAAAACAACATGTATTTATAAATATATCGATACCCTTTTGTATTTATATATATCGATACCCTTTTGAAAATTACCATAGTGAATTAAAAGAAATTTGGGAGTGATTGTTGCCATATGAATTGTAGGTCTGAAATGTTTGGTAAGGATAATGGTAGCCCTATATTGTATTGTGCCTTATGAAAGGTCATAATGTGGGTGTGGTGTAGCTTTTAATTGTGTTATTGATTTGAGTTTTATGATGTAAAAAACATTAATTTAGTGATTCTTTTTGTTTATGCTTTCTTATTCATTAATTTATTAAGTGCATATCATGTGTCTAACATTAATTTGGTTTTGATTGTGTTAGAAAATTGACTCATTTAAAATAAGGTGTTGAGAGGACAAATTGATTCACCAGATTGAACTTTGCAACCAACATTGATTTGAATTGACAACATTTGGATAGAATAGAAGAACATTTCATATACCTAGACAATGTAATATGGCTAGGCAACGTCAGAGGAAATGATCGAGTCATGCTTTGATTCAGATAGTTAACCATACAGGAGAATGGTAACTATTGCTTATCTTTAAGATGAAGATATGGTGCCTCATGAAGAGGTTGATGTTGATGTTAGAGGAGGGATGATAGAAGATAAGACAAAAGGTAAAACAAAGGCTAATTATTTTGTTACTAATGTAATTGAGGTGAAAACCAATGAAGGGGAGGGTTTAGTTGCAAAGTTGTTTTACTGTAGTATTTGCTTGAATAGGGAAAATAGTCCTATTTTAACTTGTTGTGGTCACTTATTTTATTGGTCTTGTTTTCTTACATTTACATGTGATTATTTAAAGTTGAAGGAATATCCAGTTTGTAATTTGCAAGATAGGGATTACAAATGAAAGCCTTATCATAATTTATGGCAACTCAAATATTCATATGAGTGACAAGTTGAATTTTGATGAACTTAGTTATGAAATTCCTTCTAACCAGTTCGAAGGGTTGAGAGAACTAGATTGAGGAGCATCTTTGTGATTTTTTTGGAAGTTAGGTTATCTAATATATATATATATATTAAAGTAATCACTAATCAAGCAGAGAAAAAACACTGGTATTTCAATTATAATTACTTGAAATCTAACATGACTTAAAGTTCTCAACTCATAATATGTAGAAAAAATATATTGAAACAAACTTAAACATATTTTTTTAAAAAAATTAACAAAATAAAATCTTTTTATTCTCTAAGTCTTATAATCCTAGTTTAAAAGCTAATATAAAATTAATAAGAACTATACTATCTACTATTTAATATAGTGTTAGAATAAAATATATTTTTTAAAATAATTAATTTTAAGCCTTTTAAACTTCATAGAGTAGTTCGATAATATTTTTTGTTCACCTTCTAGGCATTAGTGTATAAGTAGGTCGATAATATCAACACCTATATTTTAAGGTTTGATAAAAATGACCTATAAATAAGAAGGCCTATATGCGAACCAATGAAACATTTTTTAATTTCTTTTATAAAATTATACAACTTTTCCTTTCCATTTTGTTAAACTAAAATCTATTACACTAAAGGATACCAATATTGAACTTATTTTAATACTAAAAATATTTCGACATATAAATTATTTTCACCAACACTTAATAGTCCCTACTAACAATAGTTCTAGCTCTAAATAACACAGAACCAACTAAACAATCTAAACATATTCTTAATGTTAATCTATCAATTGTTACAAAGTTCAATTACAAAAAAAAATTAAATTGAAATGCAAAATCGACTTCCCTTACAAAAAAATACACCATGAGCTAAACACATATTTAGGTTTCTCTAATAATATTTGAATCTCTGTAGGCATAATTGGATCAACTTTCTCAATCTCTATATTTTTGATCTTGTTTTTCTACAAACTATCAATTAAAAGGTAAATTTATTATTTAAATCAAAAAAATAAAAATTAATTCATTATAAAATACAAACAAAGAATACAAATTGACATCACGTATCAAGGCTTGCACACTTTTAGTAAGTAGTGTAGTTTGGTATTTATTAAGAACCCTAGAACAGGTACCAAGATTGATTTAGAAACAATAGTTCTAATTTAGGGATCTAGGAAGTAATAAATAAAAACACGATAGAAACAAAATACTATTCTCTATCTGTCCCTTTAAGAAAGGTAGGATATATCAAATTAATCAAGATTTTGAAGTAAAGAACTTTTCACGATAACCATTGGAAGGTCTCAACCAACACTCAAACGAACAAAATAAGTTGTAACTAAAAAAATGGATTAAGTACAAAGTATAGAAAAAAAAATGTCACATTAGATGAACATCGAAGGATAAGTGCATTAAACATTTTTCCACTTGAAAAAATTCTCCAAGACAAAAATCTATGAGAAAATGTTTCACACTTATAACATTGATATTCAAGATTCATGCAATCTTTATTGAGTTGATTTGATGCTTCCAACCACTTGGATTTTGATAATGTATGTGTTGAAAAATTTATCTTATAACTAATCTTATGTTTAAATTATAATTTTGATCTTTTATATATATATATATATATATATATATATATATATATATATATATATATATATATATATATATATATATATATATATTTTTTTTATATT
>Ga0099824_1006849_pt1 | contig 15440 bp, 6 predicted proteins | sample SiratrowhiteBW_FD_76837 | JGI IMG/M metagenome (GOLD analysis project Ga0099824, IMG submission 76837) | Root nodule microbial communities of legume samples collected from California, USA - Siratro white BW | ecosystem: Host-associated > Plants > Roots > Nodule | place: USA: California...
AAAAAAAAAAAAAAAAAAAAAAAAAACTTAATATGATTAAAAAAAAATGACAAAAATATAATTTGAAAAAAACTAAAAAAAAAAAAAAAAAAGTATTGATATGGTAAATGACAAGAACAATGCAATTGGAATAGGATGAGAAACAACACTGCATAGTTATTTTATTCATTCATTCATTTGCCGTAGCAGCAGTGTTGTGTGTGGCGGTGGCAACCATGGCTGACTCCTCTCAAGACCTCGACCAACTCCTCGATAGTAACTTCTTCCTCACTCACTCTCACGCTCTCTGAATTTGAATTATTTAGCTATTTTTCTCTCTTTATTAGACTGTCTCATTCGGTTATTTCAGGTGCTTTGGATGATTTTCAGTCCTTCAACCTTAATCCTTCTGTTCCAAGGTTATCGTTTCGCGTCTTTGTTCCACTCTGCAATTCTTTTAATTTATTTTATTTTACTGAATTTTTGTGTGTCTGTGTCAATTGAATTGTGTGTTGGAAGTGGGGGAGCAATTGCGAGCAAAAACGAGAGTTCTTCGTTGCCGTCGGGGGTTCAGGGATTGGGCATGGGTTTACCTGATTTGAGAACGAAGAAAAAGGGGAAGCAGAAGGCTTCGAAGGACGTCCACGTGGCGGAGGCGCTGAACAAGCTGAGGGAGCAGACCAGAGAGGCTGTGAAGGGCCTGGAGTCTATGAACCCTCCTGCTGCTGATGATTTGGGGAAGGATGCCTTGATGGAAGATTGGGTCAAACAGTTTGAGCAGCTTGCTGGCTCTCAGGTATTCTTTCTTTCCTTTTTTTATCCTTTGAACCAATTTGTACTTGATGTTAGTTATTTAGTAATTTCTCTTGTCAAAGCGCTTTAAGTCTGTTGTGTTATCTAGTTGTGAGGTGAAAATCTGTAGTGGATTTTAGGGGCAGTTGTCTGTGTTTGTTTTTGCATCTTCATGTAGTCTAACAGTTTGGATATGTGAGAGGGGGCGCTATGGTGATATAGGGTTTTAAATTTCTGTGTTGTGGCTGTGGAAACTCTAAAAACCTTGATGTTGCAGCCAAAATAGTGTCCTGCTTGTTGAGATGGAATTTGAGTATCATCAAAGTTTGTTGGTCTCCTGCTTTGAGTGTAAGGAACCTAGGTCTTTGGTTTGATCCATGTGTATAGAAAAACACCAACCTTCTGTTCCAGGAGGGTGAGCATTCTCTGGAAAACTGAAGAAAGATTAAGTTTGGCAACTGTGTCATTTTTTTTCTCTCAGTAATTAATTTGTCTGCTGCTGCTTTGGACGATAATGAGCTGTGTACTGGTTGTTGTGATGTGTCCTGTGTGTGATATTCCTCTCATCTCTGTTTTTAAATGGCCTCATCTCTCACAAAAAGATACTCTTCTCACCTGATATGCACACGCACATAAAACATAATATAATATAATTTATAAAAGAGACAGATTTTGGGCCAAAGGACAAAGAGCTGTTTGCACTTACCTGGGTTTTGTGTATTGGAAGAATCAATAGTTGTGTATCAGATGCAAATCAGTAATGTATGGAGGTTTTTATTTCTATTTTTTGAAAATGTGTTTTTTTTATACTGTATGTATATACATATCGGTGCGTCATAGAGCTTTGTCAAAGATGAACACATATAAAAGTGGTCCACCAGTGATAAATTTATTTCAAAATTTATAATCTTTAGTGTCCAGAAAATTCTGACTAACCCCAGACTGCATTAACAACCTTTGTAACATTATTGGACATCTCAAGGTTATGGTAGAGTCATCTGATACATAAGAGATAAAAGAATGAAAGAATAGGGTAATTCACACAGTCTATTGATATTATTCAATTTGACCAAGAAGCTGACTGCTAGATACAGGAATTGGTGAAGTTTGAGGGTCACCTTCCTTCCCATAACTGAGTTAATTTGTAACTTTAGAACTAACTTCCCTTCCCTCTTATTTGTAGTCAATTCTATTTATATCTGATTTCCCCCCCTTTCCCTTTACATACATGTTCTTTGCTACTGGTTGCCTATCAGATTAGCTACCTTCCCAATTACCTTCAATCATTTTTTCCCAGAAAGTCAAATGTTCACCACTCTTGAGACCACTAAATTCTTGCATTTGTATCTTGTGGAGTTTCTGTTTATGCTGCTTTAAATGAACATCAAGGATTAAATTTTTATGTTGTATAGTCTCTTTCATATACGCTTTGGAAGATCGTTGATTGGAACTCCTATAAAAAGAAATCAATTTGCGACATTGACATTCCACTTTTATAAGTTTTTAAATGTTATTCCTGCTTCTTTAAACAAGTTTTCATGCATTTTCTACCTGTGAGGCACTTTTAAACTGGTGCTTGCTAGAACCTACCTTATGATGGTGATTGATTGCTCATATATATCCTTTGTTTCTTTATGCTCTTTTTGTTTACGATTTACATTGAAAATGGGATTTACTTATCTTTATTTAATGACTTAATCCAATCCAACTGCTCATACTTTATAAATCTATGTTGGTATCATTATGATGACTTACTATGCTTGGTATTTTCTGAGTTTTGAATGTCATGAAATTTTGAGTTCAGTTCATCCTAGCCCAGATTTTGGCACTTATTTTGTGCGTGTCAAGTTTTCCCTTTATGGAAATTGGAATGCAGTGATCTTACTTTTAATGTAACAACTCAAGTTCATATATTACATTTAGATTTCACCTTTGCTAAAGATATAATCAAATTTGTATATAGTGTGTGTAAACCTCACGTTATAGACCAGGAACCGGTTTTATATGATTGAATTAGACTTAAAAGTCCACTTTCTAAAAATTACATTCAAAGGGTGTTTGTCATGGTGGCAACTTGTTTAATTTGGTTTTTGTATTGAATTTGATAACTTATGTTTTTGTTGAAGAAGTTCAAACATATATGAAGAATTAAAGTTGGAATCTACTAATTAAGAGAATGGAAAGTAAAGAGAAATTTGGACTGTATGAACTTTGATGTGTCCTTTTGCTGAGCTCCACAACGAAAAGAGACTGGTGACAAAAGCAGAAATCGAGGCCTGGAATACTTCTATCATACACAAACATAGACTCTATTATATCTTCTTTTAAATATATGAAGCTAACCAGACTAGACAAAACAATTTGCCAAGTTTGGTTATGATTTTTTACTTAGAGGAAGCAAGTGATTATGAGCATCAAAGATATTGTAACTACTTATGGCGCTATTTCTTATTTTTTTCATCTTGGAAATACCGTATCTTGACTTCCTTTCCTGGATTTAAAGCTAATAATGTTATTATTATTATTATTATTATTATTTTGTCTAGGACATGGAATCTATTGTGGAGACCATGATGCAGCAACTTCTGTCCAAGGAGATTCTTCATGAACCAATGAAAGAAATAGCAGAAAAATATCCCAAGTGGCTGGAAGAACACAAATCCAGCTTAAGCAAAGAGGAATATGAACGTTATGCACACCAATATGAATTGATACGAAATCTTAATGATGTTTACGAAACTGATGCCGGAAACTTTAACAAGATTGTCGAGCTCATGCAGAAAATGCAAGAATGTGGACAGCCACCAAATGAAATCGTCCAGGAGCTTGCTCCCGACTTCGACTTAGCCAGTCTTGGCCAGTTGTAAGTTCCCTTTGTTATGTGTTGGTGGTGTTTATCACACTATGTACTTGTAGTATTAATCATTGTTTACTATTTCTTAAGCAAGACCCTCGTGTGAAAATATGCATCGATTATTTTTAGCTTCCTAAACACTGAACTAGATGAATAGTTTATCTTAAAATTTCACATAAGAGATATAAGTTGACTTTAGAGCTGTTGTTTATGGGGTGAAGCTCAATTATCAGTTCACGCTTATGTTGATAATCAATACTGGCTAATAAAATAAACGGCTTCGTACAATCTGTAAAATCTGTCTCTTTTATTTTAGTACTAACTCAGTGATCTAACTTGGGATGAATTACTACTGCTGAAATGGGTATTAAACTATCATATAAAAGCTACGATTTTATGTAGAATTGGCTAGATCCTAGTTGAGGAATGAAACACCCATATCTAAGGTTTGGTCCTCCCCACTAGGATACCCTCTCCCACGAGGGTGCTTTCCAATATATATTTTTGAAAAATAAAACAGGTTATCTGGCAGCATAGTCATTCTGAAACTTACCTCACCCATTTTTTTTATGTCTTTGTAGTTTACATTTCTGTATGTGCATCAACTGATGTGAACATTTTCTCCTGCAGATCTCCAGAGATGCTTGAAGGTCAGCCAAATTGTTGCATAATGTGAAGCTATTTCTTCCCATTTACCAAGTCTCTTTGATGGTTTACAGGTTTTTAGGAATATTTAATTTTCACTTGTCAGAATAAAATAGTTTTATAGTTTTATGCTGTACAATCTACCCACGCAAGGTTACGAGGAAACCACAATTAAATTCTCCGTTTAAGGTTCTGTATGACGAAGGCATGTCTATCATTCCTGCTGGCAATTATATTACGAGTTGTTAGTTGCAAACAAAATTTGCTTTGTGATTTTTTGAGATTCATTTCGCGTTATAACGAGTAATGACAAGCTATTTTCAAGGCTGAAAAGCACCAGTAGATTACTAGATTCAGAGGTAAGATACACGAATTGTTTTTTCTGATAATGATGCCATAGCTAGCCATTTTGTCCTATATACTATCAGATATTCATCACCAAAATATTTTGTAAGAGTTCCGTGTAAAGTCCCCCTCCCCCGAACATTGCAGTAAAACAAGCTGATAAACACGGAAAATGAAATTTTGTTCATAATAAAATAATCACGATTTGAAAAGTGATACATGAGTATACAGTATAAAAATCAAGCCCTCGACTGTATTTGTCAGTTGAGAAACAAAGGCCTCTTATTAAAGATTGAATGAATGAATTTGCTATGGTTAAACACAAGACAAAAAAGAGGAGAAAATGGCAGCAATAATATTGGATAGACTATAGCTGTGCAATATCTTGTTTTGGGTGTCTTAAAGAAACTGGAGTTGCATATCGCTGGTTCAGCAGTTAGCTAAGCATCAGAGGGTGCAATCCAGTGTCTCCCGTTAACAAAACTCTTGACCAGGAATGGATGGGCAGATTCAAAATCTAGCTCTCGGGCTAATGGGACTCCACGTATAGCAGCAGCACCTGGTCCCCAGCATTTGTACACTCCAAAGAACACAGTCCTAAAGCAGTGGAATTATTGCAAGAAACATACCATAATAAGATATGATTATATAGTATGAAGTATGGTTTTAAGAAATGATAATGGATAGTCGAAAGAAAAACTGTATGATTTAATAGGACTAGAATAAAAGTTATGTCTTACTTGTTATTGTAGGAAGTGTTCCAATCATCCCAACCACCATGTGCAACTATGTTGTCGAAGTAGGTGTAGGCATAGACAATCCTAGAGTACTCGCCCATTGCACGGCCCACATAAATGGGGCCTGTTCCTGTCACCTTGCACCGTACGAATGCGAAGCCTGTTTTCTCGTATGGGGATCTCCTATCTTGGGCTGCTATTGACCCGAACCTCGTCGCAATTGAGTGTAGCCAGCAATCCTGAACCAAACCCCAATATATAATTACACAATAATTGCGTTTTATCTTTTTTAGTTAAAGCTATGCGAGCTATAGTACAATCTTAATTGCTTACTTCCTTCCATGGGTCCAAATTATGCTACATACGAACGATCTTACTTTAACTTATTATCTTTATGCATGTTTAATATAATTTTGTTTAAGAAGTTTTATTTTGGCATATTTAACTTTTTGATCTTCTAATATCAGAATTTTTTGTTTTGGTCCTTATTTCATTCTTTATTTGATTTTCATTATTTTTTTTTTTAATTTTTTAGCTTTTAGTCCCTAATGTTAATTTATTTTTTGTTAACTCTATGATATCAGGATGAGGTTACTCCATACGGGGAAAATTGTCCATTCAATATTATTGATGTCATTAAAAGTGTTACGGAAGACTAAAATCAAAAAATATATATTTATAGAGACTAAGATAACAAAATATTTTATTTATGAGGATTAAAATAAAGAAATATTATATTTTTTTAAACTAAAATTAAAATTAAAGATTTATAAGAACTAAAAATGAAAATAGCATATTTATAAAGATTAAAAACTAAATTTTAGGAAAGAGTGAAATAAACAAGTCGCTAAGGGTGGAAAGTTCAACTAGTTAAAATATATTTTTTAATATATAATTTATCTAAGTAAATACATATCCATCTTATAAAATAAAACAAAAATTGTATATTTTTTCTTTTCATCCTCGTGTATTGAGGTGATATTTTTTATTTTGTAATTGTTAATCAAGTCGATAACTTGGTTCGCATATCATGTGATTGTATCATTATGTCATTCTGATGATGTTCCTAGGGATAGACTTAATAAAGAATATTAACGACAAAAATTAAAAGAATTTAAAAGGAGAACAAAAACCAAACAAATAATAAAATAGAAACTAAAATCGAAACACTCTATGTTGGAATAACTAAAACTTTGATTATTTAGAACAGCATCTTTGAAACAACATTTTAAAATATAAACTTAAGAAAAACATAGCCTTCGTTATGTACAACAGATAATTCATTTACTTGGTACGAATAAACGAGGAAGTTAAACTATTGGCAATTATATTGTTAAATAAAAATATTCACACTATAACTTTTGAAACATTGATGTTATTATTGTTATTTTATGATCGATAATTAAATTTATAAATTTCACTTGGCTTAGTTTTTTGTATTTATTTAGATAGAAATACTTATGTTGTCTATATATTTTTTTCTCTATTAAATAGAGTTTGAGAAAATAGAGAATAGTGAAAATAAGAAAGTACGTACTATTAAATTAAAATAATAGAAACAGCTTTGAGAATAGAGAGTCACGTGTGAGTAGGTCTGGAGCTTTAAAAAAGAGCTTTAAAAGCTCACGGCTATGGAGCAATCCAATTTCCAAGTCACCCACATTATCAAACAAAAAGCCAAAACAGTGTAGCTGTAAAAGTTAGAAATCTGCGCTTGGCGAGAAGAAAACCTATAGTGGAATAATTTTTGTTTGATGTATTTACTTTTTAATTTTAAAGAGCATTTTGCACATTTGCACACACAAGGGAAAGAAAAAAACAAAGTACAAGATAAATAAAATTGATTATATATCACACAATCAATTATCTGTTATTTTCTTTTAATATTAGAGGTTAACATGTTAGGCTTTGTTAATAGAAATTCCAACTCACAACCTATATTTTCTCCCTTCCACTTTTGGTTCCTAAATTTTTTTAGCATACAAAGAGTAATGATTATGAGTCTACACAGAAAGTTTCATTTATTTGTTTATAAGAGAAGACTAAAGAATCCAAAGTGCATGGCATGTTTTGAGTCTGCTGAAACACACGTTAAGCCGTTAAAGGTAATCAATAATATATGGCAAAAAGCTCAAACCCTTTTTCATGCAAACCCTATAGTGCACCACTACCAGATTTAAAAACTGCTACAGTGCTTACTGAAAGTGGATAAAAAGATGAAATAATAATTTAATTAATGAAATTTATGTTTCATCAAATATAATACAAGAACAGTGTGAGAGAAAAGCAATTTTGTTCTGACAATGAAAATAAAAAATAAAGGGTGCATGGTAGAATGTAGAATAAAATACTGAAACATAGGTTAATGAAGTACCTTGTACATGGACCTGCCATTCCCGAAAATGAAATCTATGGAACCCTCAATGTAACATTCTTTGAAGTAATGACGGCCAGCATCGTCGCAGAGAGTGTCTTGTGCACCGTAGAACCCGCAGCCGGAGAAATAGGCTTTGTCCCCCGAAATGCGAAACGCCGCCGCTTGCCACCCCTCCATTCCCGGCATCGGCGCCGGAGCAGTGTTCTGCACCGTTTCATATTAATTTATTCACTTCTAAACTTTTAGCCGAAAGAAATCGCACTCCACAAAATTCAACGTTCGTAATAGTATAAAGTAGTTAATTCATGCATAATTATTGACTTTATAATAATAATATATCATCATACACGCAACTCAAGTTTTTCTCATTAAACACTACACCATTTTATTAGAACCCTACATTGTGAAACGCGTACAAAGGGTGAGAGAATGTTTTTCTCTTCCCTTCTTTACAACTAGAAAATAATGGATTTTGTACAGTTATATATATTATTACAACAGTTCAGCTCCTCTGAAAAAGAAAACTTTCAAGTACAATTTGTTGAAAACTACTATGATGTTACAGTAATAAGAATCTTTACACTTGCAAACAAAAAGTGGTAACTGTTAATAAATACATTGATAGTGACAATACATAGAATCTATGAGAGTTAGAAAGTTACCTTGAAGGTGATATTCCTAGCAGAGAAATAGTTGGCAAAAACTGTAACAGAAGCTGTTCTGTAAGTACGCAGTTGCTGGCCGTTGGGGCCAGGGTCACTGGCCCTATCATGCCATTCTATCACCGTCACATCTCTCCCCGCTCCTTCAAATGTAATGTACGGCTTCGTCACGGGCACTACCACCTTCTCTCTGCACAAACAAAACCAAACACTTAACTACCATAAATAAATAAACAAGCTTACCAGTACATACATTAATGGAGCAAGAGTACGAAACAAAACATAGCTACTTACGTAATTAGCGACCTACATTTAAGTAATGCAATAAATAATAAGTTAATGTGTATGAACTAATTAGTATTAGAAGAAGAAGAATACATGTAATATCCGGGGCTTATCTGAATAAGGACGTTCATTCTGTTGTTGTCCGGGACAGCATTGACGGCGGCTTGGACTGATCGGAAGTGGCCTCCGCCGTTAATGTCGACGGTGATTACACGGTGTCCGGTGGGTCCGACCCACTTGGATGAGTTTGTGGAAGACACCATTTTGGGGGTGCTGTGGTGGTAGGTTGTGCATGTCGCAGTTGTTGCATGAAATAATATGCAACAAGTGAAAAGCAGAAACATTTGGAAGACGAAGGGTGGAGCCATGAGATGAGACTATAATAGCATTGGAAAGTACAGAGAGATTGTAGCTTGCAAGAGAGTGAAGTGCGTGTGAAGAAAAACCAGATGGAATGTGCAACGTGGAAGAATGAACACAGATTCAGAATTTATAGGCTCAGGGTTTTATATTTTGGGTATCTTGTGATTAATTCAATAGTTTTTTCTTGTTATGAACATGTTAAGAGATATATCATCGCTTCCTCGTCTAACGGTCACTTTTTCACCTTTTTTTTTTCTTTTTAGAAAAAGGAGGGCAGAGAAAAATTATTTTCTGGATGAGTGCATCTTATTATAAGAGAGCTATCTATGAATAATTCAATAAAAGTAGTATATAAAATGTCAAATTGTTTTGGCTCTTCCAACAACATTCTAGCTTCATATAAAAAATGGATTTTCTACTATGATTCTTTGGTTATTACTGTTAAAATCAAATTAGTCAAACCATATCTTCGATATATACTTGTAGTAACAATATATATGATCAACTAATTGCTAACAGTCTCCAATACATGTTTTTAATAATAGAATTGTAATACAATTATTAATATCTTGTTATTTATTATTTTATTGCTTGTTTATCCTTTTTAAGATTAATCACATTGTTGGACTGTATATCATATTATTTTTTTAGCTGTCAAATTAAAAACAACTTTCAAAGTCATATACAGAATAGAAAATATCTAATTGAATATTATTTTTTTTAACTTGAATTTATTGTCATATTTAAACCGAGTCATATGTCACTTTTATGTTTGGTTCCAACAAATTACCAAATTGCAAACTCCCGAACGTAGCAATATGTGAAGTTTTTTTTTTTATTATTATTAATTGAGCTACACTCAACTCAATCATATTAAATAAAAAAATAATATAATTATTATTTGATTAACTAAATGTATATTTTTGAAATATTAAGTTATTTAATTTTTCAAATAAATGAATAGAGTATTTATTTTGGAAAAATATTTAGAAAAGTTAACCAAAATTGTTGAAATTACAAATTTTAATAAAAGTATTTTTAGAATCTTTAATCCCATTAATCAACCTCAATCCAATTATTAGGTTAAGAATGCATTATGTTTTATTGAATCTAATAAAAAAGAAAGAAAGGGAGAATTGTCCCATAGCAGTTATAAAATATGATAACATAATTTTTTGTGACATGAGGATTGAGATAGCGATGGAGGAAGGTACTGTGTTTGACATCTTTAAAGTAGAACTATTTACCCGTGACTCTTCATAAATTATAAATGCCCTACTTCCCTCTTCATGCTTGGAATGTAGCCACGTCTTCATTTATTTCATGGGCTTAACATCACCATCTAAATTCAAACAAGTACATTATAGTTTTTGATTTTTTTATTCTATTAACTTTAATTGAATTAATATAATTCAATACACTATAGTTTTTATTTTTTTTTATAAAAGGGCTGATATTTTTAATTTAAAGAAGACATATTTTTTATTTTGTTTTTTATCTAAATTAATTACTTTTTATGTGTCAATAAAAATAATGCATTTATGAAGAGTTGAATTGTTTTCGGATTTTTTTAAAAAAGTGGTATATTTATTATTTTCAATATTTTGTAAATAAATCTTAAGATGCTCATATATAACTGGTTCAAATAATATATTAATGTATTATCAATTTGTTGAATTTAAGAAACAAATCAAATATATAATTTATTCTTTTTAACTTTTTTATGAGCAAAAGAATAATTAAATAAACAGACAGCACAAGGGAACGCTGCAACCTATATAAGAAAAACCAGAAAAAAATTGACTTCACCAAAACATGTCGTTTCTATTTCCAATGACAAAATTATGTGTTATTTTTTTTTTTTAGTAAAGTTTCGTTTTCTTATATTTATTATTTTATGAAAATGTTAAATTAAAAAATATATCTCATAAATGCAAAACGTATTCAATATTCATAATAACAAATGACAGTATTAAGAAAAATATATTATAAAAGGATTTAGAAATGTTCTACATCAACTTTCTTAAGTTCATTATTTTATAATTTACAGAAACATTATATTTCGTATTTGTTATTGTAAAATTTAAAATAATATTATTAATTTTTTAATAATGTACTTGTTGTTCCGAATAAAGAAAATTGATGACAAATGAAAGAAAAAAAATTAATAAAATAAAAAAGGATATACTAGAAAATTTTAAAACCATTGTTTGATGAACACATTGCTTATATTTTTTTTAACTATCGTGTCACTAACTATAAAAACACTTTTAAAAAAATTATGCATACATGCCTTGGTTTAGTGTATCGTTATTGTTCTTTAATCGTGTCAAATTCACACGTTTCATCTTACACTTATTAATTTTGAATAAAAAGTGAGAGAAAAACCGGGAATAAAATTTGCACTACTTATATTTATTTATCACGTTATTTCCTCTTACACTTGCATTGGATTTACAAGCTTCATTCTAGTTGGTTTATGAACGACGAACATTCATAATCCTGAACTTTTTTTAGAAGCATGTGAATCTATGTAACCTTTCCCATATGTTTTTATTAACAATTCAATTTTAAAACAATAATTAAATGCTTAAACAAGTTAACATAATGTTCTAAATCAATAGTCATATTGGAAAAAACACAAATCCCATATTAATTAAAGAAAATGTCAATATAATATATAACTAGATTAAGTATAAAACCTTTAGTTTAAATCCTTAAAAACTGAACTAAAAGTGTATTGTGTGTAATAATGTACCTAACTCAAATTAAATTACTTAAAGGTTTTAAGAACATTATTTTATGTCAACTTACATGAGGTGGAAACAGTTACTATATTAATTATATTTATTGAATGTGAGTATCTTATACATATGAGTGATGTTGGCATTGGCATGCAGTGGCGTAAAGCATCTGTGTTTTTGTGCTCAAACGGTCATTTGGAGTGGTGTATGTGCATGACACATGATGGTCCCAGCATGATGAATAGTATTTTGTATCATACCATAAAACCTAAACAAGTCATGAACAAACCTTTTTATCTTTCTGGACCAGACAGACACACAACTTGGCCCCCACCAAACATGTTTTTTTTCGAACGTTGCAAGTTGGAAAACCAACACTATCTTCCATAGGTTTGAGGTAATTGAGATTATTAAAATTTACGCCACTTACTTTATAGTGATACCCATATTATGTGCTTAATTTAAAAGCAAAATGGGTATCAGAAGTCAATGAATTCGACCATGATCGTGGAAATAGAGGCACACAGAAAATGATTGCAGTTTCATCAGTTTCCAAAAATACTAGTAGTGCCTTTTCGCTGTTAACAACATGCAGTGTTCTTAAACTATAATTAACATTTTAGATAGTGACATTCTAAAACAAAAATACTTTAGGTTTTGACTTTAACAACTCGTGAAGCCATCAGCGGTTGTTATTTCAGTATGGGAACGATACATCTCTTCCTAATATGGAGAGGGAAAGTATATATATCAAGAACTATAACCAATTAGTTTTGGTGGATTGTGATGATTTTTAACAATATTAATTATATTTACTCGCAAACTGCACATCGGTTTTGAAACATTTTGGACTCACAAATTAGTCTGCTTAAAAGTGAATCACATTATATTAAATAGTTGATATAATTACTTTGAGTATAAAAACTAAATTGTTAGGAATAAACTCACCTTTTTTTTTACATAATCTTCTAATTAAATGATATGCTCGGTAAAATTTAGTCCCTGCATTTTAAATTTGTATTATCTAATTGTTACAATATTATAAACATGTGTTGCATTCGTAGATCTTATATATATATATATATATATATATATATATATATATATATATATATATATATATATTTGACGACCTCTTATCATAATTTATATTTTTTTTTCATTCCTTTATATTCTAAAATTATTTATAGTCTATATTTAGCGTATTATATACATTTTTTTAATTTTTTTTCAATCTTATGTCTTCTAAAATTATTTTTAGTGTGTTTGCTGAGACATTTGGTGGTTTGGAATAACTCATTAAGTCTATGTAAGTCTATGTGCTTGTCGGGATTGTTGAACCATGTTAAATCCCTTCCAATGACAGGTTACTCCACGCCCAATATGCTATTTATGAATTGGTGTCGTCGTCTTCTTAATAAAGAGGTATTTTTTTGAATTGTTAAAGCGAGACTCCTCTTCTTATGTTTTAGGTTCCTTTGTGTGTATGCGGGATTGGTTGGAGTGCAATATCATTTTTGGTGCGTTTCCGTCTTCATCCCAATGATGTCGGTCGTTCTTCTTACAACTTCTTCATGTTTTCGGTTTCCTAGTTAAGGACACACATTTTCTTCTCATTATTTTATTTCATCTCGGTCATCTCACCCTACAGTTACAGAAGTATGGTCATTGGGTCAACATTCACCATCGTGCTTTCTCACTTCTGATCGTGAGCTTGATTACGGGTTGATACCATTTGAAATTTTCAACTTACACCTCTGGGCCCCACATTTGACGCCAATTATTCTTATAAAGGTCTGAAGGGTCTTCAGTCTTGGGCATAGTCTTTGTTTTTGGACATAATCTTTGGTCTTGGATGTAGTCTTGATCGTTCTCGAGACGTAGTTGTAGTGTTCGTTCTCGGGTGTAGTCTTCGGTCTTTGATATCTAGTTCACTCCTCGGTTTCCAACAAGGTGTGAGAGGATACCTACAAAAGGTACTCAGATGCGAAAGTTAGTACACAGATGTCGGAGTGACAATTTTAAGGATTAAATTTTCGTACTGACCTTGGTTCATTCACCTTATATTTAAAGGAGTCAAAATATACAGATGTATTATGATTGGTTAAGGTTTTAGGACAAAACAACTTTTAACAATATGTTGTTGTGAGTGATTGTCTGGGAAATTGACATTCCTCACATTATGTTGGAGTCAAATACATACCCGATTAACGACGCCTACTACTTAGCCCGAATGCATACTACTCTGCCTTAACCGTTTAGATAAAGTTAAATCTCAAAAACAACATTTGTCGTTTAATTTAAATTTACATTTCTTTTAAATTTGCATTAATTTATATTTAATATGCATTTATATTTAATTTGAATTTGCATTTGCATTTAATTTGAATTTACCTTTAATTTGAATCTACATTTACATTTAATCTGCATTTATGTTTAATTTAAATTTAAATTTACATTTAATTTGTATTTGCATTTAATTTGAATTGAAATTTAATTTGCATTTTTTAATTTCAATGTACGTTTATATTGATTTAAATTTAATTTACATTTGTATTTAATATGCATTTAAATTAAATTAAATACAAATGGAAATTAAATGTAAATCAAACGCAAAGATAAATTATATGCAAATACAAATTAAATGTAAATTCAAATTTAGCACAAATACAAATTAAGCATAAATTAAATGTAAATTCAAATTAAGCTCAATTGTAAATTAGACTCAAATTCAAATTCAAATTAAGCGTAAATCTAAATTAAAATTAAATGTAGATTCAAATTAATCGCAAATACAAAATAAATACAAATAAAAATTAAATTAAATTAAATTAAATGAAAATTCAAATTAAACGTAATTGCAACTTAAATATAAATACAAATTAAATACAAGTACAAATTAATTTAAATGAAAATTAAATGCAAATGCAAATTAAATACAGATGTAAATTAAACACAAATGTAAATTAAACATAAATAAAAATTAAATATTTGACATCTTATCATAATTTCTGTATTTTTATTTCTTTTCAAGAAATCGCTCAACATTAATCTAAATACTTCATTGGAAAGATTTTTTTTAAAAAAATTAATAGACACATATATATTATGTTTTATTTTTACAAATACGTTATATGTTTTTTGCTAATCCAACAGCAATAATAATAATCACAATAATATATGCACAATTTTAATTTCAATAGATTGAAAATATACTTTCTATAAAAAGAAATATAAAAATGTCACATTTTTTAGAAATTGAAAGCATATCAAACTTAAATTGCTTAAGACGGACTCGATTCAAATGTTACGCTATAATGTTAAAGTTTAGGCCCATTTATTTGTCCATGCTATGCCTAACTGGACCCATCTTTGGGCTCCCTCGGCCTGTACAACTGTTTCTTTTCATCTCAGTTATTAGATTACCATACAATCATATATGAAATTAACCAGCTTTTAGAGTCACGGGGCAAATTCTTATATTTAATATATATATATATATATATATAATATAATATGTATATATATAATATAATATATATATATATTATAATATATATATATATATATATATAAAAAAAAATATATAATAAAATAAAAAATATATATATATATATATATATATAAATATAAATAAAAAAAGAGAGAGAGAGAGAG
>Ga0099824_1006851_pt1 | contig 15438 bp, 6 predicted proteins | sample SiratrowhiteBW_FD_76837 | JGI IMG/M metagenome (GOLD analysis project Ga0099824, IMG submission 76837) | Root nodule microbial communities of legume samples collected from California, USA - Siratro white BW | ecosystem: Host-associated > Plants > Roots > Nodule | place: USA: California...
AAAATTTAAATATTTTTTTTTTTATTTAAAAATAATTAAATATTTTCTCTTTATAAAAATAAAATATACATACATATATATATTTTTTTACTTTTTTATATATATATATATATATATATATATATATATATATATTTATATTTGTATATATTACCTTATAATAAATAAAAAATAATTTATTTATTTATGTAATAAAATAAATAATTAAGTAACTTCTCCATATTTCAAAATATAACTTAGAAAAAATGTTAAAACAGATCGGCCACACTAGGCAATGATGATAAAATTACTAGTTACAATTTATTAGTTTAACAACAAAAACTTACTACTTAAACAAAACTATTTGAAGAATATGATTAATTAAAAGTCATTTTCACTCTGTGAAGTTGATTTAGATTTAAGAAAAATAAAAGCATTTTAATCCAATCTACTTCCTTCTGCCACAAATTCCACTCAGTATATAAGTGTGCTGCTATCTACTTCCACCCAATGGACCACATTCATTGCTTTACATGTCTTTCGATTTCCTTTTGTATTTTTGGTAGGTTAATCCCTTTAATTAACTTGCCACTTGGTCTTTATATATATAATCCAATTTAGTAAAAGAGTCTAAATACTTTTTTATATGGCCATACAATCAAATTAATAGCGATTTGTGAGAAAATAGGATTTGCATGAGAGTGTTGGGTTGAATAGGTTGAGTGAATAATGGAAATAGTAGAGAGTTGAAGTATAGGTGTTTTGAAGTGTTAAATAGAAGTGATTAATGGGTTTGAAGGGTAAATGGGAGAATGGTTATTTACTAGACGTGTGTTAAAGGTTGAGATTTGTGAGGAACATGAGAAGGTGAGTAACAGGCTTTACGAAGGTGGTTGTACCTATGAATGTCAAGGCTGTACATCTTCATAAGACGCTGTTGCTTGGTCTTGAATCTGGTTTGGAAGTAACCCTGGAAGGTGGGTTCTGTTGATGTTCTTAGGAAGAAGATGTATGCCGAAAAGAAGTAGAGAGAAGTCAGATAAAAGCAAATGGGCTCCATCACATCCCAATCCAGTTCCCAGAAAGTAAGCCTCATTAGCCCAATTGTTTGAACAGTTAAGAAGCCCAGCCCACAGTAAAGCTCCCCTCGCACCTGGGCCTTTGCCTTTTCGTCTATCATAGCCTTTTGCCTCTCCATCTTCTCTAACTCTTTCCTTCTCGGGTCCTTTGGTTTCGCTATGGATTCTGATATTAACCTCTCCATTGTTTTTGCTACCTGTAAATCCAAACATTCCATCTCTATCACACTTTATAAAATAAAAAATAAAGCTTTCATTTTATTGAATAAATTTATCAAAGTCAACTAATATGGATCAAACTTTAAGCATTTTTAAAGATCTGATATATATAAAATTCCTAAGGTAATGTTAAGTAACCAACCTTGATGTATTAAATAAAAGTTTATTTCCTGGAAAGTAGTTTTTGATGTTTTATAGTAAATTAATTGTATTTAGAATTCATTTTTTTAATTTTTAGTTTATATTTATTTTTAAGTTTTACTTTAGTTAATTAAGCATATCTTATATGTACTTTTAAACAGTTTTCGTTATTTCAAATTGTATTAAGACGAAGTACTTATTACAAAAACAAGTTTTTATCTTTTTTGTTCCATAACATTTTACGGGTTTTTAATTATATGGTTTTAGTAGTTGATCTGAAAGAATGTATTTACAAAACTATATAAATTCTAAATTTAATCTCTCATTTATGAATAGATTTCATTTTATTGTATATTATATTTAAGATATAAATAACTTTGCGTGTAAGTGTATTTATGTTTGATGAAAAAAAACATTAAACAGGTGTAACTTTTATTTTATACTTGGTTAAAATGTAAGATTTACATTCTACTTGAGATGGAAGAAAAGATGTAATTATTGAGGGTTATATATTGTTTTTAAAGAAAAAATATTACACTATTCTTATGATTTAGTATATAAGAATCTCTTCACCCTCAAAATTAGGAGCTCTTTTTTTCATCGTTGTCTCATTCTAGGAGTCCACATGAACTCTCAAATCTAAGAGCAATTTATCATCCTACTCTGACACACAAAAATAACCAGTATCTCAAATAATTAATTCCCCAATTTAACAAAAATCGCAAAATCACAAAAGAAAATGTTTCCCATCTTAATATCATAATCAAATATCAATTTCCCAATCTTAATGAAAATTTTAAATTTGAGACTAGCTACTTATCTGTAATGAAATAACAGAAGACATAACAATCCTAACCTGGTTTTAATAAGATAGAATACCTTAATATTATTCTAAAAAATAATATTTGTTTTATTTTTATTAATTTATTCTACCTTAAAAATAAATAAATTAAGGGAAAAAATGGTTTGCTTTTTTAAAGAGACCTACCTGTTCTGGGTGTAAAAAAACGACGTCGCCAAGAACGATAACATTTCCTGAGTGATCCAATATCTCGGCGAACTCCGTGGCTTGACGTTGATTGTGATCGCAGTGCTGAAGGCAGATCCCAAAGTAGTGAGAGTAAGAAATTGAACTGTGAGGAATGTCTCTCAACTTCGCTTTCACCTTCTCCATCTGCGAGGCCCTAAGAATCTTTCTCGCATCATTGACGGAAATTCCGCTGGCATCGGGAGCCGTTGGATGATTGGCATCAATATCAACGGTGCTGATGTCTTTGAGTTTGTCCCTGAGTTTGTCTCCCGTCGGAAGTGAAAGAATGTCGGGGTGGCCGTACACGCCTCTGGCCTCGAAAAAACGACGGAGGAAGCCTTTTTCGGAGGATTCCGGCGGGGTTAGGTAGGGTTTGGGAGAAATCGGGAGAATGCGGAACGGCATTTTAACACCGTCGAAGAGACGTTTCGGGAAAAGTTTCCGAAGTGCCATTGACGTGTTATGTTATGTGTGTGTTTTCTCTTTGTGTCTGCTTCATGGATGCACCACCAATTGAACTTCCATTTAAAGGCTTGAAGACCCTCTTATTTGGCCACTTTCTCTCACTCCAACCAAGGTCTAATTTCCAGAATATTCTTGCTTTCACAGTCTCACACCCTAGTATTTTATTTTAAGCTCAAATTTTATTATGTATTTAAACCTTTATTTTTTTATAATGAATAAAATTCTGAAATCAACTTTTTTTTATTTCAAGAAATTTAATATAAGTAACTACGTTTTAAAAATATCTAAAAATGAGCTTTAATGTTTTCCTTATTTCTTTTAAAATGTCATCCTTATGTTTGCTTTTCAATGTACTATGTACCATGGCGTATTGTAAAAATAACGGTATATATTAAATCAAAAAATTTATATTTTCCACTCTCTTGAAATTTTAATATTATTATTATTATTATTGCGTACTGTTTACATTATTTATTAGAAATTTTGTTTATTTGTCTATGGTCAAATTTTGATTCCGAATAATCAACACATATTTTACCATCTTAATTATACAAATAATTGATGTAGAAACGTTTTGCATTCCTTTTAAAGGGAGATACAGCATCATCTGATAATGAAACTACTATAGTGTCTATACTACAAAGAAATTAGTGATTGGAAATTTATTGTTTATAATTATTCAGTAAGTCAAAATTTCAAGTGATCATAAATTTCAGAGTAATATGGTGAATTCCACATTATCATATACACGAGTTAGGGAGTTCACACAAGAGTGTTAATTTTAATTAAATAAAATTTTTGTATGAAATTTTAAGGTCACAAACATCATGACTTAAGAAATTTGAGTAGCAAGTATTTTTCATATTGAGAAGATTGAAGAGCAAGTGCGGTTCGTATCATATGGTTAGTATCATGGAATACTCACAATGAAGAAAATTAAAAATTAAACAATAACTCATTATAAATGGAAAAAGAATACTAAAAAAAAAAAAAACACATTGAGTGCAAACATATAACTACAACATATGGAATGAATTCCCATAAATTATATTTCTCATATTCACCAAATTCATTAAATTTCAATCAATTACAAAGAAAATATTAAGAAAAGTGTGTTCCAAGAAGTATTTTCAGCTCTCATACTCTGTCTTCAGCATCAATAAATATATTTAATTAACTTGTTTTCGGTTCACAGCAACAATATTAATTTGTCATTCTTACACTTTAAATGATAAAATATCTTCATATGTAAATTTGTGAATTTATATTGTTTACAACCTTCTAAGATCTATCACCAGTATTACTAAGCCTGTAATTAATCTCCAAACCAAAGGCATTTGTGACTGAATTAGCAAGAGATTTGGATAATTAATATATTTCTTTACTTAACTTTTGATTATATAAATTGATTATTAATTTGCAACTATTTTACTTGAAAACTGGGATACCTTTTAATTGTTTGAGAATCTCTGGAACTTGCTGCTGCATCTCATTAGAATCTTGATTCTTTCAAAGTTTTAAATAGGTTAAATGGCAAGCACGATTAATCTATCCCTCTATCTTATTTGTCCTTTGGGCAATTCTTTATGATGCATAATAAAAATATTAAACCAGGAAAAAAAATCCGAACCTATTAAACAAACTTCAAAAAAATTGAATTAATTAAATATACTCACCTATTCAACTGGGATTTTAAAATAGTAGATTCACTACGGTGTGACAACTATTATTATATTTTTTTCAAGGTAGTATATCAATTTGTCATTTTTTTAGTAAATTTAGATTTTAATATGCATTACTATATTTTATTATAAATGTGTGTAATATTCCCGAAAGGCACAATAAAGTAAATAAATTAGTTTGAAACTTATAATATTGATTGTGATATCGTGTAACTTTTCTTTTAGTAGTTGCAGTTTAAAATGAAACACATAAATTCTATATTTATGACATTTAAACTTGTAACTTATATTCACACCAGCATCTATTTATTTCTCATAGAATGATACTTAGTAAATTGTTAAAATACATAAAATTGTTGTTCATAAAAATATAAAAATTGAAAAGATAATAATATTTAAAAAATAGAATACTGTAATTGGGATGCGTCAATAATATATCCACTTCTTTGAAATTGAGAGATCAAATAAGAGTTATTTATGAATAAATATATTATTTTAATATAGGCCTTATGAATATAATTTTTTTTAAATTGAAAAATAACTGTTTATATAAAAAAAAATCTTAAATTGTAAGAAATTTCTGCATATGATAACTTATATCAAACTATTATATTTCTATTGATAAAAAAATTGGTAAGAAAATTTTGTTGTGAATATTCTTATGACATCTCTAAATAAAATAAAAAAAATCTTTTGATTTTCTTAGTACATGAAAACTTGTGTTTAGTGAAAGGCATAATTTGGATGGCCTGGACCTGCCCTTACACCTTCTTTAAATTTTGGGTCGTCCCTTAGAGTCTTGAAGAGTTAGAAAAGATGAACTTAAACTTTTACATTGGACTAAATAAAGTTCTTAATGATTGTGGATTAAAATTTAAATGTGCAAAATTATTGCAATATATGATAATATAACACAAGTCAAAGTCTGAAGTGTATTCCCTTACTTTTGCAAAAAGAACATGCAATGTAAGATAGCCAAGTAAAATTATTATACAATATTAGTGCTATCCGTTGAAATTTGCACTAATATTGTGCGTAAGAGATGATCGTTGCAATCCTTCTCTTCTGTACAAAAAGTTGGAGAAATCACAATTGAAGTAAAGATATGTCTTTGCAAGTGTTACTACTCATATATATGAAATAATATTCACTTAAAGATAACTTATTTTCAATTTATTTTTAAAATGCTGATGAATTTTTTCCAACCATGTCCATAATTAGAGTATTGTAAATTAAAATTTAATGTTAAATTTAATTAAAAAGAATCGTGTTTTACGTGTATAAATGATATTCAATATATCATCGATATTTTTTAAGAAATATACATTATTATTAATTTACAGAGTGATATTTAAAGTAATATTTTTAGAATTTAATTAAATTTTAACTTTTAAATATTTTTAATTATTTTTTATTAAAAAAATCGTTTTAATAAGTATAAAAAATTACATATTTGTTAATTAAGTCATTGTTATGAAGATGTTAGTTGTTTATTATCTCAAATAGAAAACTGTGAATTTGATCAACAATAAAAATGAATTTTTGAAACTATAATCATTTTAATAAAAGATGATACTTTCTATTTCATAAATTAAATAATAAAACAGTTTTAAAAAAACCTATGTAAAGATGCAAGAAAATGATGTTTGGTAAAGGTAGATAGAGTTTCAAAACTTTACTATCAACCATTTCACCAATTTAATTAAAAAATATAAACATTTTATTTTAAATATTTAATAAAATAATTTTTTTTAACAAAAACTTAATTAAAGATATCAAAATTTACGAAGAATTTAAAATTTAATTAAACTATTTTTATTTTTTTGGATAGGGACACATAAGTAATAATATACAAAATAACAAATATACCAACCCAATTGGTAAAAAATTAATTAAAAAATATAAAAATTTTAAAAACTTAATAAAATAATATTTTGATAAGAAATTAATAAAAAATATTCAAATTTATAAATAATTTAAAATTTAATTAAACCAAATTTTAATGTAGAAAAACATCAATAATCTATATACAAAATAACATCCGTATAATTGTCTAGCAACTTCAAATGACTAAAAAAATTTTAATTAAAAAATATCAAAATTCTGAATATTCAACAAAATCAAATTTTTTAATAAAACAATAATTTAAATATTTATCATGACTTAAAACTTAATAATAGGAAATATTAAAAGAGAGGGTGACTAACAAACATAGAACAGCTGAAGTGGAATCCAATAGGGCTTTGGATTCAAATGAGAAGGATTAGAAAAGCCATTTTGTGATAATGCTTAAGGCCATTTTCTTCAAAAGTTCGTCTCTTACTATTTAAATTAAAATAATATATCTAATACACATTTTATTGAACACCAGAAAAATGACAAGTGTATGAAAGGGTCATACTTAATTATGTCCTCAATGGAAGGCCACCATAAATGTGTATGCTTCAATTATACAAGTCATCAGTTTGCAAACTATTTTATTTATTGAAATTGACCTAGTGATGAAGACTTTGGTACATAGAGATTTTAAATTTCATCTTAATTGTCTCCATTTATACTAAGAAAAGAATTACAAATTAAATTAGTACAAACACAAGGAAAGTTTTACTTAGAAAGATTCATCATTAATGCACACCATTTAACATTTTCTTAGTTTACAGTAATTAAATTCACTCATCATGCTAACACTTTTTAAAATAAATATCATTATAGATAATATAAACATAATATTGTGAGATTTTTAAAATAAATATTACTACAAATGAAATTAATTTAATAGTATTAATTTTTTAAATGGATAATGAATGGGATATTGTTAATTTTTTTTTTTATAAATCACACCTTAGTATTTTTTTAAAATATTTGATCACAACTTTTAGTTATAAAAAGCCTAAAAAAATACATTACTCGAAAACTATTAATTTTTTACTATTTTTGTATGATATTTCTTTTAAAAAAAATATTGATAAATTTTTGTATAAATGAAAATCACACCATTTAAGAGTTTCTTATTAAATTTATAAACAAAACTTGAAAGCATGCTGTTTGGATTTATAAAGCCTCCTTGTTTTTATATTTGTAAATGTTCACAAATTAACTTTTAAAAGTAAACTTCAAAAATATGCGTTCCACAAATTTTACAATGCGTCTTTATTATTTTAAATTATTTTACAACACTTTTAATTTCAATTGAAAATAACATGAACGAGATAGAAAGATACTCAGAGGTCAAAGTAAAACATGTATTGTTAAAGAATAATTAGAGGAAAACTGAATTCTACATGATATATTTTTTTAAGGTTTAGGATTTTGAAAAAAATTACACGACCACAATTCAATCGAAAAAAAATAAATTATGAAAGCTGAACTTTTAGATAATTTCCAAAATACTATTTTTCAAGTCCAAAATGCAAAAAGTATCTAAGATTTAATGCGAGGTTGATGTTTAGGTATATCATATAAATTTTAATTTTACGTTAAGTTTATTATTGCAACAGATATTACATATTATAAAAACAAAATAAAACCATCTTTATAAGAAAAAAAAGGAAAACTAATATAAAGTTACCTAAGAGGTGAATCTATGTAAAATATTTATGTCTTTTATTCTGTTTTTATACCATTTGTTAGCTAGTTTGTTAATTTTATTATACAACCTATCTTACTATTTTTATTCAAAAAATTTAAAAATCCTAAAATTGAAGTGGTCATACTTCAAAAAACATCTTAATATATTTAAATATTCATCCAATACTTTTTATACTTGTGAAACATTTAATCACCGCCACTAACTTTCATTGTTAATGGCTGATATGGTGTCAATTTTCGAACTCAAGTGCCTACCAAATAGATTAATGAGGTGAGGTGTCTATCATGTGTTATATCATTCGTGGTAATTAAATTGTGTTTTGATAGTTAAATATTTATTAAAATATGAAGTAAATTATTACAAATAACAATTATAAGACTGAAAATAGAAATACGAAAAACAAAATTAAAGCAAGGAAGGGGTTTGAAGTACTTAGAATGAGAATCAAATTGAAGGGATTTGGAAAATCGAAGGAAGAATGATTGGTTTCAGTTGCAGCTGAACAGTTATCATTAATGGCAATGGCAATGGTTGAAAGGTGTATTTTACAATGCATTTTATAATTTTTACACAAATTTTTTATTTATTTCTATTAAATATTATAAATATTTATATTTTGTATTAATGAATAGTAAAAATTAATTATAAAGTTATAATAATATAAATTAATTTTGTATAGTAATTTTTTTTTTGAAAATTAATATATTACTTATTTTTTTATAGTTATATTAGAAGTAGTGTTTTGTATTAAATACTAGAGATACCCTTCGTGTTTATTAACTCGCTCCCACAAGATTCGTAATTTTTCAATTAATGTGGCAAGTATTAATGTTAAAAGTTGCTGTCATTAATCACTATCCCTAACTATACTCTATTGATAAAAGAAATACTTTTGAGCAATTTATAACAATTTTCGATGTATTTTTTGAGAAAAAAATTAAGTTAGTTTTGTTTGTATGGTTGTTTTTACCATTCATTATTTATTTATTTTCCATATTTTTAATTTATAGATATAATCTACCAGTATCACACAACTCCGTCTCATGCTAACTTAATTTGATTAGGAAATAAATAAAATCTCAATAATTATTATTTCCTTTAAATATGGAACTCAAAGAGTGAAACTATTTCCTTCCGTATTTAGTATTTGTTATTTTTTCTTTTGATGATAACAGAAACAGAAAAATGAAAATAGGAGGGATAAAATAAAATGAATGGCGTACATTTTACTCCAAAAAAAAAAAAATAGATTCAATGATAAAAGTTAAACATTTTTACGTTTTATTATTTTTAGCAAAAAAAATATTATTTTTTATTAATAATTTTGGAAGAGTTATATTCACCTTCCTAATATTCCCACCTCTATTTCTTTAATATCTGTTTTCATGGAAATAAATAGTTGGTAAGATATAGTTATGTTTATTTTATTATCACATATTTCAATATCTTTTAAACTTTTAATATATTAATTAATGTTTTTAATAGATTGTTGGATCCTCCTAAAAAAAGCTTGTGAAACAGGGTCAAAATATGTCAATACTATGTTTTGCAACACATCATCTCTCAAATTTATTACTTTCCTAGTAAGAAAAACAAGTCATGTGGTCCATAAAAGTCAACTATTTGGCCATATTTGTAATATTCCTTTCAATAAAGCTTCTAAACATGTACTTTTTAAAATTAAAACAAAAGTTATGACTTCTTAATTCATGTTATCATAAATATTTTTCATGTGTCATAATTTTTTAAGATGATACTTTTGTTGAGTTCATAACTTGGCTAACATGTTAGAATTAAAAAAAAAAAACAAGAGAAATTTAGAAAAAAAAAATAAAACAAAAGACTACAACCAAAAGAGTGAAAATCTAAGATGGCAAACATTTTCACCACACATGAACACGTTCAGCCACTTCCACAATAACAACACCAAAGGTTACATGTTCTTCAAGAACAAGAACAGTAGAAGAAGACAAAGGAGACGAGAGTACAACAAGAACCATTTTTTTCCATCTGGGCTCGAAGAAGAACCCAATGGGTATGTGATACCAAATCAAAGTACCCGAATTCTTGGTGGGGCCATGTGTTTTGGGTGCTGCCCCACAGGCCTGTAAGGAGGGCTGGGAGGTGGCGGAGAAAAGAAATAAAAGGCGGCCGGTGGCGGCGGCGACAACCACAGTGGCGGTGGTGGAGTTTTACGATGCCTATGCATTGGAGGGGTGTGGTGGTAGCAGTCTGGGTCGTGGGAGGCAGATATTGGAGTGAGGTAAGAGTGGACAAGAGCACATGAATTGGAGAGTGACAGAGCCAAGAGAAACACAATCCATACTTGAAAGTTACTCATATTGCTTTTTTCTTCTTCAATTGTTTGTTACTAAGACTACTCCTAAAAAAAAGTGTTGTAGAATGGACTTATAATGAATAATAGAGACAAATGGTACTTATAGGAGGAAAGGGTCAAAGAAGTGAGTTTGTGTGGTGATGAAAGTTAAGATGAGTTAGTTAAAAATGCAGAGTGTGGATTTTGGAGAGTTTTGAAGAATGGATTTAATTATTAATAAGGTGTGATAATGAATGTCAAAGAAAGCACCAACCGACCAACAAACTTTATTGGCGTGTCTGATATGTTTGGTGTTAAGTGAAAGCAGATATTGAATTTTCTCAAAAGCTCTGTTCAGTGCTTCGCCGCTCTCTGGCCCCACTGCCACTATCACATTTCCCTTTCTTACTCAATTTCTTACCTACCTCAATTTCTTTTTATTTTTTACCTTTTTTTTTTATGAATTCTATCTCTACATGCCTTGAATTTATATTTGTTATCTATTATGAAACAGTACACCAGGTTTGAAATAAGAATTTTAAAATTTTGAATTGAAGAAGTCAATTTAATTTTTTTTCCCATTTTTTGACTTAAATGTGACAATTTACATATTACCGTATGTTATATTTATTTATTCAATATTTTTAAAAATAAAAGTTTTAATATTACATTAAATAAATCAATACTTACTGAGTTTAAAAATAAATATTAATATTTTTTTATGTAGGTATTTAAAGGAGATCTGAACACAAGAGAGAAAGTAAAGGGTGTAGGCGCATTGTAATTAATTATTAAGTCCACTCAACACAAACACACTAATTATACTTTTGTGGGTTGATTTAACTTCATTTAGTGCATCAAAATATATTGTTATTTATTATTTATTTTAATAAATAAAAACAACTATCATGATTTTAAAGATAAAATCGTAAGGAAGTGTATAAAAAATTACTAGCATGTATCCTCTTTATTAACTTTATAAATATAATAAAAATATAATAAGAAAACAATTTCATAGTTCATATATGAGTATTGCGATTAAATATTCATACATGCACAATCAATATTATTATTTACATAATCTCTTTGAATGGCATTCGATGACTTTTAAAATAGATTCTTTTTAAGAAAGTTGTTAAATGGATTTACCATTATTGTTTTGATATTGGGGTATTTTAGGAATTATTGTTTATATTTAAATTTATCAAACTTGAAAATTTTCCTGTTAAGAGTTATAGATGTACAATTATTAAAATTTTTAATTATTCAATCTGACGATGAAGCCAATTATAGTAGGGTGTTAAAGAATAAATGACTACTCAATTCCGTTTAATCTAAAAATTTCAATTGGTTTGTGTTAAAAATTATATCAACCTGTGATCAATCTAAACATAATCCCAAGAGAAAAACACTAGAAAAATTTCACATCACCTAAATTACATTTATTTCACTCGCTTTACTTAATAAAATATTATATAATAATAAAATAATAATTTATGTATGTATCAAATGATTGTATTTCATTATATGCAGTATCAAAATATCAGCATAAAAAAAAAATGAAAGATGGCCAGACGAGAGGGGAAAAAAAAAAGACAAGAAAAATTAACCAATATTTTTTTATAAATTTCAAAGAATTTAATTTTATTTTAAATTTCTTTGTTTAAAAATATTTTCCCACAAAAACTAAATTATTTTCTATAATTAATTTCTTAGCAAAATAAGAAAAAAAATAATAAATTATAATAAACAATTAATAATAAAAAAGTATTATAAAACAGTTGATTTATCATTCTTAATATCTATTAATTATACTACACATTGAACACAACTAAATCATATAGAAATTGTAGCATTTAGGGTTGACAAAATGTATAGATTCAAATGAACAATGAAACTGTATAACAATTTAAATGAATTACATAATACCAAGTAAACTAAACCAAGTTGGATTATTTTGATTGCTTTTGAATTAGTTGAGTAATCTTAATTTTTTGAATTGTTACCCATAGTTAGATTATTTTAAAGTATATTTTGCAATTTCACAAATAATAATCAACTTAGAAAGAAAGAAAGCTGAAATTTACTTTTTACAAACTAAACTAAGAATTCAATTATATTTATTTTGAATAAAACAAACTTTTCTTTTACATCATTGAATCCCATATCAATTTCATTCAGTTCATTGAACAACCTAATATCAGTCGTTCTCATACTAAAAAATACAATTCCTTTTTTTATCGGTCAACACTACCTAAAAGCTTCCAATTCCATTCTCTTTTCATTTTCTAAAGTTTTGTTAATGGATCTACCCTTGACATTTTCGTAAGTTCTCAATGGCTATCCATATTTTATTCAAACATAAACACAAAGGGTAAGCAAAATATACAAATACTACATTCAAAATCCATTTTATGCGTGTGTGGATTTTCACGGATATACTTTTAAAATCACGATTAACGCAAAAGCCCCTTTATTATTGGCTTCAAATTTGCACGCTAAATACACAAGTTAATTCGCAAAAATAGACATCACAAATGCAAATTTTTTCTAGTTTTCTACAAATAAATTCTGTTAAACAGCATCCATTGCGAAGTAAAACTTTCAGTAAAAGAATGGAAGACCGAGTCTAACTTCTGCTGAATGCACGTTGGCACGAACACTCTTTGTACAGTATCTTTAAGATGGGTGGCAGCGATCAAGTACTCCACAGGACAGCACGAGAACTCATATGTAAGAGGAATAAAAGAAAGTTGAGAAACGAAAAGAATATATACATTAAGGTGTCTGAAAACCACTTCCCAGGTCAGCAATACATTGAATCAAGTTGAAAAGAAAGCCGTTGAGACTTCCCTACGTTCCAGTTGCAATGTCATACATATCTACACAACTGGGTGGCTACAAAAGAGTAAGAACCTCTATAACCTCAAACTACTAACCTACTACTATATCAGAATATTAAAAATTACCGATAAATATGTTACATAATACGAAGGGAAGTGGATATTACATACATTATCTTTGTTAGCATAGACAATTTAACTTATCAAGCATCATTTCTAGCATAATTGCATCTCATTTGCAAACAGTCTTCAGCCTCTTTGCAGCCTGAACAAATCCCACAATCACCTGCAACTCATCAATTTGCTTCACAACAAAGAAAAAGAAACACAAGTTTAGACTACCAGCTAAATTCTGGTTCTTCATCAAACTTACGAAAACACTTCAGCTGAAATGCGGATCAACATACGTCTAAAGGCAATGCTTCTTTCGTTTAGTATAATTTAATGACAAGCTTGCACCAGTCACATTCATCACTAGCTAGGAACTACATTTTGGTGAAATATTACAAACTACTATTTTTTTCCCACGTGGGATGTATTTTTTTACAGATATAATGATAAAATAATTATTTACGAGATATAACATATGAGGTTTACCTTACTCAAAAAACTGTATAATTAAAGAATAGGGTATAATAATTAACTGCTTATTCATAACAAGAATATTCCTTTCATACCAATTTTGTTCCTCAAAGATTATAAAGAATAATTTTTTTATCATTTAATAAAAGAGATTAGCCTGATCTCGGAGAGATTGTAATCAGGCATGAAACTCACCGTTTAAAATCTTAATTTATGAAGCATAGAATACTTGGACAATTACTATCAAAGACAAACGAATATGCAATCAGTAATTTTGAGATACCTGCGACATGAAATGCCTCTGAACGATGTCTACTAGCTGCTCTTTTGATGGGTTTGGGACCGCATCCACCTACAGATCCATATCAAGACGTAAGTGCAACGGGGACAGATAAGCGCAGCTAAAATCATATTCTGTGGAACATAGTAACAAAGCGGATAGGTAAAAAGAATTACAAGATTAAAATGTCGCCAATATCTCCACAATGCAGCCATTTCAAGTTTGCTCAAGTCCACCTTCTGTAGAAAGATTTCAATATAATGTTAATAAATAGAATACTAACTAAGAAATAAATAATTTACTATGACAGTGGGAAGAAAAAGACATTACGAAAAAAATAAAGTTTATATACCGTGGACCCGTGAGACATAGAAACGGACCCCTTTGAGTGTGAATCGCCAGAGAAGGACCTACTCATGGTCTTGTGATGAGATGATCCCAATGTTCTATGCATTCTGTGTCTCGATTTGTGGGACTTTTGTGTGTCGTCGGATGCTGAGAAATCAAACAAAGCTCACAACATAAAAAAAAAAAAAATTAAAAAGTAGTGGGGTCATAAGAGATTAAAGTAGAGCACTAGAACTTCCGAGATGATAACAGCAAAATGAGAAGAGAATGGATCCAATGTTACCAACCTATTCCCACTTTGGAAACTTATGGAAGCCAAAACAAAATTAATTAATAAAAAATATCACAGCATTCCAATATGTGTCTACTTTCAGTGTCGGGTGCACACACAATACCAGTCAGCACAGAAGTCTCAGTACTGAGTTCACAATACCAGTACCTGTCAGCAGGCAAGACAATTAAAAACTGTAAAGTACTCACCCATATCAGATCCATTCCACTGCATATTTTCAAATTCAAGGTCATCATCTTCCTCATTACCCGTAGGTGCTTCAATCACGCTAAGAGCATTCCTCTGTAGTTTCACTTCAATACCATTTGTAAGAACCTGCATTTATTTGTGCCAGTTAAGAACAATACAAGATAATCGTCTAACAGGAAATGCCAACTAAGGATCAAAATTCTATCTGGACCTTATAGGAACTGCAAAATATCTGCAATAGAGAGGATTTACTCAAAAATTCAGCAAGAATCGGTGCGAGTATGGGTCTTATAGGACTCATCTCACTTTATAATCGCACCCATTTAATTACTTAAAAATTATCAATCACGGGTGCGCACACACATAGCCATCTATAAATATATTTATATATTTTTTATTTTAT
>Ga0099824_1006854_pt1 | contig 15435 bp, 6 predicted proteins | sample SiratrowhiteBW_FD_76837 | JGI IMG/M metagenome (GOLD analysis project Ga0099824, IMG submission 76837) | Root nodule microbial communities of legume samples collected from California, USA - Siratro white BW | ecosystem: Host-associated > Plants > Roots > Nodule | place: USA: California...
AAATACATATAATAATGATGCACCAAATATCAGAAATTAGTTAAAGTCAGAGTGTTATAAGAAAATTAACATCAAAACTTACTTATATTGGAGAAAAAAATTATTTTTTTATGAATAAAAATATAGGAGTTTTACCATAAAAAGTTATATTTGCTTGTTCAACCAAACTTTATTTACTTTTAAAATGGTCACTTCATATAACAAACAAAACAAAGAGCTTTTACGATAAATAATGAATTTTACAGTTAATTTCTTACAAAATAATAAAATTACTTAAGTTCAAACTCAATTTTAATCTTACAAAATTAAATTTGAAAAATAAACCAAACACAGGTTATTTAAACAAGATGTGAATAAATCATGAAAGTCATTTTTTCTACCAATAAGAGTCCACTTTCGTTAAAAAGAAAGTAATAAATTAAAAGTTTCACACCCCACAGATATGGACTGATCATCATTGCTTCCTTTTTTTGATAGTTTTGTTTTATTTGCCAAAAATGAATGACAATAGAATATGTTGAAATTTATGTATGAAGCAAGAAAAGTTCATTAAGCAACGAAATCTAAATCCATTTTAATGCATTTCAAGTAAAATAAAAAGAAAGCTTACGCACTTTAGTGATTTGAATTAGAATCTACACATAAAGTTGTGTTTCTAATAAATAATAATAATAATAATAATAATAAATAATGAATGAATGAACGATGAAATATATGCATAAATTAAAAAGGAAAAGAAAATGAAATGGCGTCACGTCCTCAAGAAAATGACAGATATAGTTTAAATTGTAATATATGTTAAACAAAAAAGTAGATGTTTTCAAGATGAAAATGATCTCTATTTATATATTTGAATTATCTTGAAGACTAATTTTTATGACAATTCAAAATGTAATAAAAATATTGTGTAAGGTTTGCATCCAATAGTTGGCTTTTATCATATGAAAAGCTTATGTTCATTCTTTGTGTTATTTAACTGGATTTATCAACTTCATGCATTGGTAATAAGTTGAACTCAAAAAATAATTTTGATGTTATTTTTTTTATTTCTCATATTATTTATTTGTTCTCGTCAATTATACACACACATGAATTAGAGTATATTTGGTTTATATTTATTTTTAAATATAGTTTACTTTTATTCTAAATTTTAAATTTTAATTTTTAAAATGTTATATATATATATATATATGTGTGTGTGTGTGTGGTATTAACTCAACTGCATACAAAGTAAATATTATGAAATTTTAGTTTTACATTTTTAATCGTACATAAAATAAGATAGAAAATTCTAAATAAATAACTAGCTTTTGTGTTGCTTTACACAAAAATACTGTCAACCAATACTGTGTAATTTAGTGTACCATTTTTCATTATTTGAATATTACATAATTTTTTTTATCTGTCACTCTCTACTTGATATACGTACATAAATCCCCAATTAGAATATCTTAAAGATGAGTAAAATTAAATTTCCTTATAGCAGTTATACACTTGGTTTACTCTCCATCTTTCATCATGTGGCTCTTCTTCCTATTTCAGCTTATCAAAACTCCCCCAAATAATTAATTAGGGGGCAATTAATTACACTTTAATTACAAAAATCTAAGATAAGATGAGATTGATCTTAAATTAATTACTAGCTAGGATAATGACCCTATATAAGTAATTACCCTATACATAGTTATGTGTGTGCACGCACCAAAATAACACGCATGACAACTAAAGTATATACTACTAATCCCTTACCTTGTTGGCCACTATTTCTCTCCACTATGTGCAAATAAAAGCAATGTTCTTTAGCTATACATAATATAGTGCCAAAATTCTTCCAGTTAAGCACAAAAATATAAGAACATAAATGTATATTTTTAACCAAGTTTACGTGTTTGTCATGGATAGGTTTGCCATAATTTTAAGATGAAACGTTTGAAATTGTTGAATCCTACATTTTTTTTTTCTGAGACATTACGTGAAGTATGTATAGTTAGCTAGTTAGCTAGTATAAAAAGTTATATGAATTTATATAACTCTTGCAATTTTTTTATTTTAGTTTAGAAAATTCACTAGTATATATACCATATTTTAGTTATAAATCTAATGAAAAGTGAAGTTATTAAAACGAAAGTAAATACTTAAAACTATGAAGAATAATATGTATATTTCTATAGAAATCAAAAGTTCATGAATAAAAATTACCAACTTGTATATTTTTTTAAAGTAATAATTAAAATAATACTAATATTGTGTGAATGGTGAATTTTGAGATGTCTAAAAGAGAATAATACTTTATAAAAAAAAACTAAAATGGATCATGAACAATAAAAACTATATTTTAAACTATCATTAAATGATAGAAAGAAGAAGCATAGTTGAAGCTGATGTGTTCTTTGAGAGAGAGGAAAACCGTACATTGGCCCAAAGAAATGGAACAAGGTTTAACTCATTTACATATTGGTGGGTCCCCCAATCTAATCCGTACAAGACCAATGAGTTTGGATATTGTCCATCAATTGCAATTGTGAACTATTGTGATGATGGCACCCAAATTTTTTATTTACATAACCCCAATTTCACATTAAAATACATTATTATTTTATAAATTATATTAAATGTGGATGTGATTATTCCTTTTTTTATCAAACTCAATATTGATATTCTTTTTCTTGAATTTCTTAAATATTTTCAAATATGTGTTAGGTTTTCACTTAAAATAAACTTAGATATTTTGTTAATTATTGTTGGTTTTGATAACATGTGTGGTCAAGTGCTAGGTATAATAATTTCTACTTTTACAGTCCCCTTTAGAATCTTAAACAATTACAAATCAGCTCATGTGTATGAAATAAAAATATAAGAAAAAAAAAGTAAGTTTAGAAGTGACCAATTAGATGGCATGGAAGTTAGGTGGCATGCAAGTTGCATGAAGTTGATCAACTTTAGATTAGAGGTGTGACTAATTTAGCCATTTGGTGTCGGGTGATGTTGAATTCACAAAAGTCATCATCGCAATAATTTTAAGCTTTTGTATGCAACAAAACCAAAGAAAATCATGGTAGGTTTTTTTAATACACATTGTTTTCCTAGTGGTGTGGTTTGATAAAAAGAGCTTCTCCATTTTAAAACAATGAATAATGGTAAATCAATGATGTGGAAAGAGCAAAAGCATGCATCTTTATCCCATGTAATACTTTACTCTCCTTATCATTTCCACTTAAAGAATCACAAGAAGAAAGATGAAGAACTTAGCAAAGGAATTAATGTTAGGAGTTAATCTATACCTAGAGGGCATGAAAGAATAACACAAGAGGTTGGTTTAAACCTTCCTCCTTGTGAATCAACATGCATATCCAAGAAAGATGAGAAATGAAATGCATGCAAAGAGTGAAAGGAGTTTCATTCCATAACATACCTTAACACTCCTCAAGCTTGTTTATTCTTCACCCTTCCACCAACTCTCTCAATGCTTCTTCACTGAAACACTCACAAACTTCTTACATGACAAACCCAACCTACACCACTCCCCCTTTTATAAGTACCCTTTGCCCCACTATTTTCCTAGGTATTCAAAATACATATTATATTATATTATATTATATATTATATATATGAAGAAAATGTATATTTTCACACATGAGAGAGATGAGGGTTTAATATTATTTTTATGTCAACTTGGTAATTTTTGAAAATGGGTTTATATATATATTTAAAATGGCATAAAAAAGAGAAAAATTAGTGATTAAAGTGTGAAGTGTGACACGTGTAAGGAGGCCAACAACAATTTACAGGTGTTGGTTTGGTGATTAAGAAATGGTGGTATATGGCAAAGAGAATGAGAAGGGAAAATGGATGATCATGTCCACTATGATAGATTGATAAGCAAGGTGTAAGGTGAAGTATATAATATTGTTCTACTTTATGCTACAAATTGTGGTGCTTTTCATTCTTTGCTCATTGGGCATGAAAGAGAGAGCATTGTGGGCTACGTGGGAATCCCATTAAGCTCCAATATCCCAATCTTGGAAATTAAAATGTACTGCCACAATCTGACCTAATTTTTTCAGGTTTTGAACATGCATATCATCACATTTTTTCATTTTTCATGTACGTGCGGGGAATGTTTGTCTTTTCTTATAAAAAAAATTTAATAAATTTGAAGTTCTAGAAGTTGCTTTATATATAACTTTTGAAATTTTGTAATTTGAACATAGACTAATTTTAGTTTATAAAAATAATTGTTTTAGTTTTTCTATTAGAAGTTTTTAGAGAAAAAGTTTATCCCAGCAAGTGCTAAATTCATTTATGATAACGTAATAATTGCTATGTATTTGTACAAAAAAAAAAAAAAACGAAATTTCTCGGGAAATAAACCACCTCTAAACACAAAATGTCCACCTATGTGAATTTATTATATTTCATTTTCTTCTTCTTTTCTCTCTTGTCACTATAACTTTCTATATGAATTTCTCAAACACTAATGATGAAACATTATAAGGAGTGGAGGCTATTTGATACTAAAATGTGGTAATTAAGAAGATGTTTCCTCGTTTGCTGAATTAAAGTTTCTTTTAGAGATTAAAACTAGCACAAAGATATTTCTCTGAAAGAAATAATCTTGTTCAATAAATGCATGGCTGATGAAATTTCTGTTATATATATATATATATATATATAATTTTGAATTTGAAATTAATTGCTTATTAAAGTGAAATAATTTAATACTTGGTGCACTCACTTGGTAATAAACTACTGAACAACTTGCGCATTATAATATACTTTTTTTTTAATTTAGGTATAGGTCAAATACGAAAATTTAATTAAAATAAAAAATAAACATTATAAGAGATATGTGGTGGGGTCTATAAAAGTATAAATAAAAGCTTGCATTCAAGGAATAATGAAAAATTAAATAGTTAATATGGAAATATAAATAATAGAGATTTCAGATAAACTAATATGAAAATGTTAACGCAAACAATTAACAGTAATTAAGTTAACAAAGTCGAGATTTGAAGCAAAATTTAATATTTTAATGGAAAAGGAAATTTCAGTATAGTATACGAATTATTCTCACAAGAAAAAGGAGAGTATATAGGACACGATTTTAGAGATTGAAATTCATTATGTCGGTGTATTTTACTTCTAAATTCATGAATGCCAAAAGATGATAAAATTATTGCTTAATAAGATTGAAATCCTCAATTTGTTAATTAGAGTTACTAAATTCAATATATACTCACAATATTTTCTTACAAACTGAATTGGAGTTGAATCTATCATTTAAGGATTAACATAAGAAGTGTTTATATCAGTAACATTTTGTTTTTAAATGTAAAGAAAGCTACTATGTTACACTAGTTTAATATTCTTACAAAAGCAGTTCCTTTTATTTATATATTGAAAGTTACTGAATAAAAAGGTTAAACATTAAAGTATATCTTAAATGCTTATGTCACTTATATCACTTTGGTCCTAATGATATCATAATCATACTAAAAGTAATCACACAATAATATTTAACTTGGCACTTCCACTTTTTCTCGTGGAAGCCGCGTGCCCTAGACTATTAAATATTAATCTTGAATTAACTTTCGTGTGGGAGGCACACGATGCTACCCATTACTTCATTAAATTATTTCAAGCAAACTTTAGTGATGCTATATAGTACTACAATCAAGTTTATGCACAATAAAATAAGTTTTATCTTATAGTTAAAGCATATAAAATTAAAAAAGAATATTCTTTTCATGTTATTTATACACTATGTTGAACAAATGCAACACCTTGAAATAAGAGTATGCTTGGAAATGTTTCTTTGTAAAGGTTTTTGAAAAAATAAGTTTATTCATAATCTAAAATTAGTCTATAATTATTTGCTTTAATTTATGAAAAATTGATTTTATTTATTTTGTCCCTTTTTCTAATTTTGTGGAAAATTTCGTCCAACCCTTTCAAATACACATTGATTATAAGATTAAGTTTGTTTATATTTATATATAGAAGAACTCATGGTTTTTCCACTTACTTTTTACCTGTGGAAGGCATGCACTGGTGCTATATAAAAATCAAAACAAATACTTTTTTGTGTGGGGAACAAACGAAGATTAAAATAACTGGTTGATGAAAAAATTGGTGAACCAATTAGGTCACAATTGAAAATATCAGTGGAGCAAACAATTTTGATAAAGAAACTATTGAAAACCAGCGACAGCTGCAAATCAATTTGAATATATATATTTTCTTAATTTATTCACAAATACTTTTTGACATGAATAAAGCTAAAGTGTAAAAAATCTGCACTTAGATATCATGTTTTAGTTTTTAACTTACAGTGCATAAACTTTTTTGGTTTCTAATATTAAAATAACTTACTTGATTTTAGTATTTTGGGAAACTAATAATATATCTTATAATATGTTTAATTTTCATGTATTGTTACTATCAATCAAATAGAAATTATTACGACATGACTTTTAAATAATTATCATCTAAACTAATTATTATAAGAATATCTTAAAACAGTATATAGTTAAGTCAAGAAGAGAAATCTATAATTGTCTGATAGTGTAAACAACTTTACATTTTCATTTTCTTAAAAAAAAAAAAAAAATTTTAATTTTTTAAAAATATAAAAAAATTTACATTTTTATTTTCTTAAAAAAAAAAAAAAAACTTTACATTGTTCTTATGAAATGTAAAATTACCGTCCATTGATACGATTAATTCATTTGTTCAATGATTAATTTGATTTTAAATTAAACATTTATGAATGCAACAATTTTCCTTTGTCTTCACTAAATTATCCCATTTGCCAAAAATAAAAATGTCATATTATACATTCTTTATAGTACATCGTCATCTCAAGAACGATTAACCATTTTTTTACGACAAACTTTATTTTAAATTAAAGTTAAAATATACAAATGCATATGAACCTAACATACATAGACACAATGACACACTGATCTAGATGACATAAATTAAAATTAATTAAAGACAAGTAAATCATTCAATAGTAATATACGAAAAGGTGTATACAAAATTTTATGAAACTTAAATGGATTTATGAAATACCATGTTACACTCATCATGTGCTTTTCATCTTTAAGTGCAACTTCCAACATTGAAGTTTCATGAGAGAGAAAAGTTATGTATTGGTTTTAATTGATCTATGTGTTGGAGTCTCTTCTTTCTCACTTATTATATTTAATTGATCTACAAAGTGAAGCGTGCTTAGCACAGATAGAAAAGTCAAAGACATGAAGGATACAAATGGTGCAATTCATTGAACTTAATCATTGCGTTCTCCACAAAATCTGTGGGCTATGAAGGTTTACTTAGTTATTTAATTCATGATTGTCACAGTTCCACTTAATTCATTCACCTTATTGTTTGGAAGCATAATTATAATTGATTATAGTTCGTGTTGTAAAGTTGTTTACTCCAAATGCTTTAAAATCTTAGATGTTTAGAGCATTGTGCTGACATTTCTAAGAGAAACAATTGGCTTATTACTAACCAAAAGTGTATATAAAACCAGGTTCAACATAGATGAAAGTTGAAAAAGATAAAAAGTTTTAGTCCGTCATCGCCATTATACATAATAAAGAAGAAGCTAATAAGCACACTATTTGATATAATAAAAACATATATCATTCACCTTTTAGTGGTGCATTAATAATTTTTTTTATAATTATTAAAAAAATTAATCATTGATTTTAATGACCAAAATAAAAAGATTATAATTAGTAATCAAAATAGACACCTATTCATATTAGTAATAAATCAGCTATCAAAACAATAATTGAAAGATTATTTAGTATCTGAAATAATTTAGTCACGAAATATGATTGAAATAATGACTGATTAATATAAATCACAAATATGTGACCGAAACAACGACATAATAATTTGTTAGTGGTCTATCAACTAAAATAACGATAAAAAATTATGAAAGTTAAATTTTAATCTCTAACCGACAATTATACGAAGAAAAATAAAAATAATGTTATAATCTAAAAAATAATTATTTTAGTGGCCAATTCGATTTCGATAAATAACTTAAATGGTTAATATTTACAACTGAATTAACGATAAAAGTAAAAGATTTGTTTTAGCAATCAAAATAAATTAATAGCAAATTGTGACTGAAATAATAATCAATACCATTTGTCACAAATATACGAATGAAACTATAATAAAATAATTTTAGTAGTATCAGTTTGTATAACGACAAAAAATGATAGTAATTAAAGTTTAGTTGTTAAATCGGTGACTGTGAGGTAAACTTAAAGTGATGTTGTTAGCTATCGAAATACCGTCAAAAAGTAATTATTAATATAATTATAATAATAATAATTATTATTATAATTACTTATTAGATAGTTAATTATAATAATTGTTATTATGATAAAAATTCTAATAATAAAAATAAAAATATTAATATTATTATTAATATTATAATAAAAATTTTCTAGAATGATTATAGGTTATATGTATATTAATTTAATTTTTCTAACAAATTTTTCTCTAACATATTGTATATTGTTATAATATAAGCCGTTAATGATAACTTGAGTAATATATATAAAATATGTCTTAAATGTAAAGATTTTTATTTATCATACAATTTCCAATTGCATCACACCTTTTAACATGAAATCATTTATCCTCCTTATATGATAGGGTTAATTTATATGGTTTTTTTTGACCGGGTATATTTCAAACCCCAGTTATTCATATGAATCTCATTCGACTCTCATCACCTGATAATCTCTCTATATGATCTTGAACTACTGGTATAGTCAGGATATCTCTTTCTAGACAAATTTCAATAAGAATATACATCCTAATAATCTTGACATGATTATTTTCTTTCTTGAAAATTCCATGTCTTGATTTCAACCATAACATCTTAACATATGTAATCTATTATTCATCATCCAACTAATATATTTTCATAAATTTATACAAAAATTAAAACACATCCTCAAACTAATTCAAGCCAAAAACATATTCAATTTCAGACAAATTTCAAAATAGAAAATCAAACTACTTGAGCACACATTTCTCTCACACTAGAAACTCTAATGAAATTAAGATGAACATTCTACAAGTCACAGATTATAGCTTTTCATAACATATCCAATTTTAGACCTGGACAAATTTGAACATAAAAAATTAAGTCACTTTGACATTCATTTTTCCTAGACTAAAAGGTCTAATGAAATTAAGATTAATATTCTACGGTCTCAAATTATAATTTTTTTTAACATATCCAATTTCAAACTTGCACAAATTTGAACATAAGAAATCAAGTCATTTCAACATACATTTCTCATATACTAAAAACTCTAATGAAATTAAAATTAAGAGTTTACAAGTCACAGATTATAGCTTTTCTTGAGACATCCAATTTTAAACCTATACAAACTTGAACATAGGAAATCAAGTATCTTTAACATACATTATGCTATATTAAAAACTCTAATGAAATTAAGATTAACAGTCTACAAGTCACTGAATTATAACTTTCCTTACCTATTCAAGAATAATAACACCTACAAACACTTTTTCCAATTTTATAAAATTGAAGAGACATCCTAACTTGTGTCAAGAGTACTTATTTAATGATTTAATCACATAATTAGAACTTTGAACTGATAGAGATCTATTCTAAAACATGAAACATCACATGCAGCTGTATAACCAGATAAAAAAGGAAGAAGTTTGAGAACTAAACTAAGAAAAAATAAAAAAAATTGAACTTATTCTATTTTAACTTTTGAACATACCACTTTGTCGTACTCACTGCCACGAACCTAAATATGGTCTCTGATATAAGATTAGGAATCTATAAAAAAATCAGAAAAAAAAGGAAAAATATTTTCTATCCTTGTTTAAATACTTGTCATTTTTATTATTAAAATATTTAAATATCATTCTACTCTAAAATTAATTCTAAATTCTTATAAGGTTAATGCAAGAATTGTGGCTGACTCACCTATGTCAAGTTCCAATATTTGAAATTCTTTAATTTTTTATGGATGAATATTTATATTATTTAAACTAATGAAAATATATGTAATGACGATACTTACTTTATCACTTATAATGCATCATTTGGTATAATTTCCATGATGTTAACATAATATCAAGTTAAAATAATAACACCCGTTGTATCAAACAAGCCATGCATGCGGAAGAGCCAAACCATGTAATCCCTATCCCACTTTTTATCCCTTATATTTAAAACTCTTCCTTTTTCTTCAGATTAAAAAATACTAATGTTGTTGGCAAAACACATTTAATGATTATATAGAAAAAAATTGCGCATATAGTAAAAGAAGTGGTTCATTCTTCTCCCACAATCATAGTGACAGATTTAGAGGAATATAATAAACTGATAAGTGCCTATGTTGACATTTTATAAATTTATACCACTGAGCTGTTTCATAAAACATAAAATAAAGCATACAAAACTAAATAATTTTATTTCAGCAAACTTATGTTCCGATCATTGTCATTACTTCATTTTGTTTAACATATCTTCTCACTTTGAAGACAGATTAGAACATTCTACACTTTATAATACACCTTTTTTGAGTAAAAATGTTCATGCACTTATCTTTCTTCTAATTAGGTTAACTAAAATTTATCTGAAAATCAGGGGTCTAAAGAACCTTTTGACTTTGTTTTACATAAAAGAAAAGTGACAAATGTTGGGCATTTGTTCTATAATTTATGAGAAATTTTATTTATTCATTAGTTTACAGCAGACAAAAATAAGAAGAAAAAAAGGAATATATATTAATAAAACACACAATGAAAAGGATTAAATGTGGTACTAAAAACGGGGCAGCTAGGACTATGCCTAGACCCTACTTTTGTGGGTTTAAAAAAATTTAATCATATGCATAGACAGACAAAATAAGTTAACAGTTCTAGAATTAATAAATTAAAAATTGAAAAATGCTTGAATATAAATTTCATAAAGAAATAAATTATAAAAACAATGGAACAAAATTAGAAAATGCTTGAATATAATTTTCATAAAGAAAGAAAAAATGTTTTTAACGCACGAATAATTTATAAATATTATTAACTATTTCATATAAAAGTTTTTGAAACGATTGTTAAGGTTAAATGTGCTTATTATAATTCAGGAAATCTTTTATTGGTCTCATCAAATATAAAATAAGAGTAAATATTTACTGCTTACTTTTTTTAATTTAAGAATATTATAAATTTTGAATGTTAAATTGTTTAAATTCTTAGTTTATTAGATTGTATAAAAATTAATATTTTCTTTTTTATTCAGTTATTGGTTTTATTTAATTTTTTTTTATTTTTGTTACATAAGTTTTTAATTTTTCTTTTAAAAATTCAAATTATTTAATATTTACCAAATTCATTAAAATAATCCTGAAAATACCTTTTCTTTCAATATTATAATTAGTCATACAATTGATACTCAATTTTAATATTTATGTAATTATATTCTTTTTCTTAGAATTTCAAATTGAAAAAAAAGAAAATATGTATATATTGTCAGAAGTTATGATAAAAACTTTTTAAAAGAAACTAATATTAATTATGTTATTTTGTATTTATAACAGAATTAAAATTAAATTATTATTAATTTTGTTATTTTATAATCAGAATGTAATACTTTTATTTATTTATTTTTTAATTAAATTTATAACGGACATATTTTTTATATATTCAACTTTTTATTTTTGTTCTCAATAAAAAAACTATTTTTTTTCTGAAATCTTTCATTCATCTTCCCATATCATATGATATACATTTTATAATATATATCTTTTTAATATTGAATCTTTAATACCATCATTTTTTATTATTATAATTTTTTTCTTTTGTAAGAAAAATATATAAATAAAATTTAAGACGGTGCAAAAACACAATTATGAGTATGTTAAGTATCCAAAAGGAACCGAGATTATAATCAAATTTCATATTTAATGAAGATGAGGATAAAAATGAATATATATATATATATATATATATATATATATATATATATTTTTATTTTTTATTTTTTTTACTTTTGAGACGGGTATAGTTTAAATACACTTTGTCCTGTTATCATTTCTAATAATATGATACCTTATTAATAATTTTATATACATGCATAACAAAAAAATTATTATATTGCTAATTTAAAGTTAGTATTCTTTTAAGAAAATAAAAAATAAAAGTGGGTTGACATGACCCCAATAAATTGAGCTAGCTGGAGTAGTAAATTATCAACCTAACTTGGATAAATCAAAGTATTGAATAGGAGTTTTTTCTTTTCTATTTTTATCCTTATGTTTATAAAGAAATTTTAATATAACATTTTTTAATAATTTTCTTATTCGCATATAGTGTATACATAGAGGGTAAAATACCATCTTAACTTGTTTCAGCATGTTAAATTAATGTTTAAAGTCCATATATAATCTTTTACTTTGTATTTTAATCTACACTAATAATTAATTCCTAAATCGATTTTAATTGTATATACCACACAAAACATTACAAGATTTTTGTTATTTTGAGAGAGAATATCAATATAGGTGGTATAATTACCTTTTAAATGATATGGTTTTTAAAAAATAAAATAAAATAAACACATAATTTAGTCTTTAAAAAGAGCTTTTATGACAAATCAACTCATATATATAAATATTGTATAATTTCATTATAATATTGATGGAGAATACTTGAATTAACTTAACAACATATATAATATCTAAGTTTTAAATTAGATGCAAAATGTGTACTTATATGCCTCTTTTTTACTTGTTTCCATATATTTTCTTTTTATGAAATTTATATTTATGTTAGGCATCACTATGAACTTTGACATTTAGTTAGGATGACACCTTGAAGTTCAACAAACATATACCATGACATAAAACATATTATTAAAAAAAAAAGATAAAAATCATGGGAGAACTAGGCCAAATCTATGACAAGAAAATATGACAAATGTTTCCCAACTAAGCTAAAGAAAATGAAACAGAGGGAGTTGCTATCTATTATGAAAAAAGTTTAATTTAATAACAACAGGTAAAACATCATATCATTTGAAATCTAACTTATTCTCGAGGCTTAACAAAACTAACTTGTCAACACAATCAATGGTTTCCCTCACGGAATATATAAGAAACTTTGAATCCAATTTCTTTACATATCCTTATACACTTTCTCCATCTCCCTCTCAAGGACAAAGGAATGAGATTAAATTAACTAAACGCTTGACAAAGTAGGGAAGAGTCATACTCAAGCCAAATACATCTAAAGTCTTTGCTCCAAGCAAGCTCAATAGCCAAAATGGCTCTCATAACCTTAGCAAATAAGTACTTTTGGACCCCAAGGAAAAGGGAGAAACTACCTATATATTCACCCTTACTACCACGAAAAATACTTGCACTTGTCAAAAAAAACCCAGACACTCTCTAATAGTACCATCAGTGTTGACCTTGACTCAATTGACATGAGGGAATTCCCAAATAATTTGAATAGGAGAGATCTATTTCTAACAATGCGTGGTGATATAAGAAAATTTCAGATAAGAGAAGTCAATAATGTAATTGCGCATGTGTTTCTTGGAAGAATTATCTGTTATTCTGATGAAACCTTTAGCAATTTAGATAGTCGAGCAGATAAAAATGTTTTCTGAAACCTAACATGGTTTCTCATCCTCTATATCATTCAAATAGAGTAAGTAATAGTTGCCAGCTTGACAAGATTAACTAAGGGACTCCCTGCTACCATTAAGAAATCAATAATATCATTAATAGAAAAAGGAGAAAACTCAGGAAAAACCTGCTTGTTATAATTCCAAATCTAAGAGGTGACAAAGCAATCAAAGAAAAAATGAACAGTGATTCTTCTTGTTTCCTACACAAAGAGCACATAGAACACAAAGAAAGACCTCTAATTTGAATATCTTTGCATACAAGTAACCTCTGATGTAAAACCTTCCAAAGCACTAGAGTCTTCGCAGGAGGAATAAAACTAGTCCAAATCAGTTAACCCCATTGACAATAGGATTATAATCCTTAAATAACTTTTTGGCAATCTGCTGTGTGAGAGAACCAAAATCTTCTAGCATGCAGACTTTAAGTATTTAAAAGAGAAGGAGAAAGATCCCAAGAACCACTTTCTTTCCAACCTTGAGCCACAATAGCTTTCAATTTAATCCTTTTGACATAAGGAACACCTACAAGCAAAGAGTTGCATTTCTCATAGCACCATTCTAGAAATTAATATTATCACCTCTCCCAACAGTCCAAAAAGTGTGCTCTAAAATGACATCCTACCAATCATTAATACTAGGCCAGATGAGGAAGAAAAGAAAGACCCAACTTTATGATATTTAGAGTTAAGAAACTGAGCATTCATTAAAGAAATCCAAGGGTGATATTTGTAAGCGAAATCCCAAGCAAGCCTTAGAAGATATGCTTTATTTTCAAGTTAAAAATTAATAACTTGAAGCCCACCCCCAAACTTAGGATTATCAATTATACCCCAATTAACAATCACATAACCCTTTTTTATTAGTATCACCTTTCTAAATAAAGTTTCTAACCCATTTATCAACAAGCTTAAGAAGGCTGGAGGGCCATCTATAAACCTGAAAGTTGTAAGATAAAGAAACATAAATTATAAAGCTAACAAGCTCTGTTCTCCCCATCATGCTAAGAGATTTCCTTTTCCAAGAAGCCAATTTAGATTTGAATTTATTTGTAAGAAGCTGAAGAAACCTAGCTTTAGGAGAACCAACAAAAATAAGAACTCAAAGATAATTAAATGTAATATTGCCCCTACTGCAACCAAACACATCTTTAATCTTAGAAAGGAAACTAGGAGAAGCGCCAATAACGAAGAAATGACTTTTTGAATTGTTTATCTATTGGCCTAAAGCTAAACCATAAGAATATAAAAACTTCATAAGACTAGAAAAAGAGTGTTTATTGGCCCTGCAAAACATAAAAATGTCATCATCATATAAAACATGTGAAGGGAAACAAAACCCTTTAGGGCTACCATTGAAAGAATATGCTTGGTGGTTTTCAAAATAAAGTTGAATTCTCCTAATATAGGATAGGATCAACCCAAGTTATCTCCCTAGGAAACTTAATACTCATCAAATTAGTTATCAATTTCTTTTTGCAAAAATTATCACAATGGATTTTGTATTAAAAACTAAAAGAGTAAAACAGAATAACCTAATACAAATCTAAAATTATATGAAACTAACCTACAACAACTAACAGTGAATCAATCATTTTATTTATCCTAATTAAAAATTTCAATCATGAATTTAACTCTAACTATTATAACATTCTGAAAATATATACTAAAATGAATCATTGAAAGTCAAATTTTGTATAACAATTAACAGTAAAACAAAGATATTGG
>Ga0099824_1006858_pt1 | contig 15427 bp, 4 predicted proteins | sample SiratrowhiteBW_FD_76837 | JGI IMG/M metagenome (GOLD analysis project Ga0099824, IMG submission 76837) | Root nodule microbial communities of legume samples collected from California, USA - Siratro white BW | ecosystem: Host-associated > Plants > Roots > Nodule | place: USA: California...
ATTTTTTTTATATAATGATATATAAATTAATATTGTAAAATGATTTTTAATATTTTTTTTAAAGTGATATTTTATATATATATATATATATATATATATATATATATATATATATATATATATATTTTACAGTTAAGTTTGGTGTTTATCGTAGGACCAACTTAATTTTGTTTACTCAATTTAAAAAGCATATTACGCATAAAGTTAAGATTTGAGATGATAAACATGTGTATGTATTTACATATTGAAAATTTCGATTTTGACGAAAAATATTTATATTAATCATATATATATATATATATATATATATATATATATATATATATATATATATATATATGTGTGTGTGTGTGTGTCGGTATTTTAAATAAATATAAGATAAAATCAATATGTATATATACCTTTCATTCATGTTTTATACTAGTTTATTATTTAAATTATTAAAACATCTCAGTTTATTAAGTTTAGTTCCATCATTTTCTATTTTCTCATATTTTCAATTTATTTTCTCGTATCAAAATTTTCATATATATATATATATATATATATATATATATTGCATGACAGAAAATATAAATATCAATTTTAATAAATTTAAATAGTTTAAAAAAATATATTTAATTATTTTTATTCTTTTTTAATAAATATTTTTATTGCTTATTTCTTTTTTATATAAGAATATTTAGCTTTAAATTTTAAGTTTTTAATTTTAGATATCCTACAAAATTTATATTATTCTTTGACTTTAATTTTGGTTTCATTGAAACAACTTCTCTGTCATTATTTAGTTTTTTAATATTTCTAAATCGGTGAATTGTATTCAGAAGATGTAAAGCTCAAACAAAACGTTTCTAGAACATCATTATATCGTCTTTCATTGTTTTTTAATATTTTTTATTTTTTTTATTTTTTATCACATTCTCATGTATAGTTGTTAATTTCTCAAATGTCAACTGCATAATTGAATTTTTATGGTTACATTCAATCCACCTTAGAATTGTTTCCATTTTTTTAATATAACTATTATTCTTTGCATGATGTCTCCTGTGCTTAATTTTTGCTCGCTTTAATTTTTATTTTTTTTCAAATCCTTTATCAATGTTTTATTTACTATAATATAATAATTTATTTTTATGATTTTTTTATTATCATTCAACATAAATTAAAGTTCAAATGATGACAAATGCATTTTCGTTTATTATTAATGTAATTTTTTTTGAGTCATTTTAAATTTCCTTAGGATATTCTAATCTTGATTAGTATAAAAAAATCTCATTAGAGGAAGAAAATAAAGAAACATTTAGATCCCTATATTTTTCAATTAACATTCTCCAATTAATTACCGTGAAAACAAAAAATGACTAATTGTACAAACTTCTTTTTGTAGGCAATAGGTTGATGACAGATGGTTGAGAATTTGTATCAGAAAATTTTTGACTGCAAAGATATTTATTCATTAACAGTATTATTAGTTTCAATAATCAAATCACAATAGCAGACAACAACTTAGCATCAATAAAGATAATGAGAAAACAGAAAACAAATCAAAGATAAATATTCCTAAATTTTTTCACTCTTTCCAAACAAGTCAAATAGAAATCAAACATAAACTTCTTCCATTGTTTACAAATAAAAACTTTAATTTTCCTCACGATCAACCTAGATCTATTTTGGACATTTAACTTGAACCTAAAACTTCTAAGTTTGAACATTATATTTATTTCCAAGTTTTGAACGTTTTCCTATTACTAAAACTATAATTGCTGTTAAAAAAAAAAAAAACTATAATTACTTGTCTAAACCAACTGAAACCTCGTTAGATTTTGTCTTGTAGGAATTCTTAACAAAATTTTGAAGGAACCAAACCTACCTGAGGTAGTTTGAATGTAATTGATTTTGTACTTTAACTTCTCTCAACTCAAATCGCATTGAATTGGACTTAATTTTGGATAGAAAATTTTATAAATGGAAGGAAATTTAAATATATTTAATTTGAATTATTTTTTAAATTATTTAATTTTTAAAATACTTAAATTAGAAAAAATAATTTAAATTTATTAAATTTTATTTTTTATTTAAATAAAATATTTCAATTATTACCAAATACAAAAATGTCAAATATAAAAATTACTACTAAATAAAATTATTGACATTGATAAAGAAAAAGTACAAATATCAATAAAAAGTAGTTATTATAAACTTCAATAAAAATTCAGGTGACATTCATAAAAAGATAATTTCATTAACACTGATTGACAAAATATAATTTCAACTGAAAAATAACTTATATTAATGTTGACTACAAGTAAGTTGAAAAAAAGAAAAAATACTCTAGTGTTGGTAAAAGATTCTACCTGACCTTAATTGAAAAATAACAATGCTAATTATGATTGAGAAAATCTTATTGATGTTAGTTAAAAAATAAATTTTATCTAAGTTGGTAAGAAATCATCTTGATTAATGTTAATTGAAAATGATATTTGTTGATATTAACCGGAAAACTTATGTTTGACATCAATTGTACAACATTATAGATGTAAATAAAAAAACACTAACCAATGTGTTAGTTAAAAAATAATATTACTCTAAATAAAAAAGAACCTATTGTAATAAAATCGAAAAAAACCAACTTTAAAAGAAACTCTACGAATATCAATTGAAAAAAATGATACATAGCTGATGATGTTATATAACCTTACTCATGCTAACAAGGTCTCAACTAAAAATTAAGTTCATAATGTCTCAACCTAAATCAAGTTAAGAAGTAACCTGAAAGAAATGACAGGAACACATTCATAACTTGTCAACGATAGATGCACAAGTGAATGTAGCAAAAAGAACCAAGGAAACACAAAAGTGAAAAAGTGCACATTGTAGAGTGAAAGCCTTTCTCATTTTGAGAAAAATAGTAATGTCACACTGTGTTTTAAAATCTGAGAAGGGCTGAACCATTGGATAGCCAAGACATACTCATATATAGGAACTAAAGGTACAAGGAAAACAAAAGACTTGTTTTTGTTTGTGAAACATTAACAACGTGATGAGACAATATAACATCTTAAAAAAGTATCTCATATAGTCTATGTGCAAACTGCACTCATGGTTAGAATTTAGATACTTAAGTGGAATGCTAATATTGAACGCTTAATATAAAGGGGAAGAGGTGTGTGTCTCAATTTGGCAATAGGTTTGAGGTAATTGGAACTGGTACATTCACTCCTTTGCTTGTAATTATTAAAGATTTTTACATATTTATGAGACTGCTTGTACATATGCAGACGTGTGAAAGGGTTGAAACACTCATTAATTACTTTGGAACAAAATGACCCCTTATACAAATTAAGTCACAAGTTAAATCTGAAATAAATTTATTTTTCAATAAAAAAAAATTCAATACATGTTTAGTTTTAAAATAATTATACTCTTTTTGTCATTTTTTTTGCTATACAAGTGATTATTTATGGAAATAACCAATCAAATGTGCACTTTACAAACCTATTCTTTGTAGTTTTGTAGCATGCATGCATGAGCTTATTGGAGATGTTGTAGATCTCTTAATAGGATTTTAGAAGGAAATCTGTGTTAATTAACTGCAACAAAAAGTGGATATTAAATGACTTTGTACCATTTGCAAACACCACCCATTTCACTACTAAAAATATCACTATAAACTAATCACAAAACAAAACTAATTTTAAGACACCAATCCGTAATTCAGCATTGCCGCTAGAAATAAATAATCATAATAACTTCTCATGAAGTTGGTGGTGCATAATCTACATCTTCCAAATAAATGAACAAAATAGCTTTATTTGAAGGTTTTGACTTCAAATCTTTAAATTCCCCTTCTTCATTCTCTTCCATCTTTTACATCCACAATCTCCATTCAGATTACATGAATCATCATTGCAAATCATGGTTGATTTGTTGGAAGTGTCTCTTTAGGTGACAAAATGTCGACGAACACAACTTTATGGGTTTGCGAACATACAACACAGTTTCAAACTTATTCGAAAGGAATATTCTTCGACAACAACCCTTTAAACTACACGCTAACAGTGTTCACTTTACAGGCCTCCTTAGTCCTTTTGTCCACCACAGGCTTGGAATTCCTTCTTGTCCCCCTCGGGGAGAGTACCTTCATTCCACAAGTGCTGGTAATACAATATATATTTTGTGGTATATGCATATATATGATCATGCGTTTGTAGCTATAAAGTTTCCTTACCTTTATTGTTCAGATTATCAAAATAAACTATAATTTTCATTAGATAACAATGCTTAAAGTAAAATTGGTGTTGGGTATAATTAAGCTGATACTAAATTTGGTTGTGGAAATGCATGTATTCAGGCAGGGTTGCTAACGGGACCAGCAGTTCTGGGAAACTTTGTAAACCTTAGAAAGCTGTTGTTCTCCCCGAGAGCTTTCTATGTAGTAGAGGCACTCTCTCTTTTCGGGACGATGATGTTCCTGTTCTTGATGGGAGTGAAGATAGATCCAGCCCTAGTTATGAGAACAGGGAAAAAGACTTGGGCCATTGGCTTGTGTTCTTGTGTATTGCCACTCCTCCTCAGTTCATCTTTTGCTTTTATTCTAAGGCAATTTTTGTCCCCGGAAACAGAAATCTACAAGTCCCTATATCTTGTTGCAGCTTTCTCATCAGCTGGTTCCTTTCAAGTCACTGCCAGTGTATTACAAGACTTTAAGCTCCTGAATTCCGAGGTTGGTCGATTAGCAATCTCTTCATCTATGGTAAATGGAGTGTTCTGTGCATTGTGGCAGAACTTTTTAGTCTCACAGCGTCAAAAAGCTAAGCTGAAGTACAGACAAAAATCTTCCCCAATGATAGGCATTTGTTTTATTCTCATGGTGCTTGTGATCCTAGGTATTTTGCGACCTATCATGCTATGGATGATACGCAAGACCCCCAAAGGGAAACCCGTCAAAGAGTGGTACATAGTTTCCATCTATGTTATGGTGTTGGGGTGTGCACTATTTGGCGAGGTCATTGGGGAGCACTACGCGGTTGGACCGTTGATTCTTGGCCTAGCAGTGCCAGAAGGTCCCCCTCTTGGATCAGCATTGGTAGAGAGGCTAGATACCTTGATCTCGGGATTGTTTATGCCATTGTTCTTCTTCTCTACCAGTGCTAAATTCAAGGGTGATCTAGTTGATCTCTATGGCTTCTCAATTGTACAGCCTTTGGCCATAACTAACTTCTTTGGGAAGCTTGCGGGAACCGTGTTGCCCTCACTCTACTGCCAGATACCACTCACTGATGCACTCTCCTTAGGTCTCATCCTCAGTGCCCAAGGCATCACACAGTTGCTTCACTTGCAAAGTTTACAATACTTTCATGTAAGACTTTAGTTTACAAATAACATTTTTCTCCCTAGTATTGGTGTAAACAGATTTAAGGTTTGATTATGTAAAAAGGATGTTTTTAAGTATAGAAATTAAAAGAGAAAGTTTTTAAGACTATATTGATTATATAGGTGCAATGGCATTAAATAATGATTTGCTGCATAATTTTGCACTGGTTTCCTAATAGCCAATTTAAATTTGATGTCTTGCAGATTATAGATGATAAATCGTACGCTCAAATGCTGATAGCTATAATATGGTTGACAGCAGCTTCCAATCCTATAGTGAAATTCTTGTATGATCCATCTAAGAGTTACGTGTCTCTAACAAAGAGGAGGACCATTGAGCATGCTCCTCCCGACATTGAACTTCCCTTCATTGCATGCATACACTGTGAGGAAAACACTCTATCCATGATGAATTTTCTAGAAATATCTAACTCCAGAGTTGAAAGTCCCGTTTTCTTCCACGTTCTACACCTTCTTAAATTGAAAGGTAGAACAATCCCACTTTTGATAGACCATGAACACAAGAGCAGGACCCATCTATTGCGCAATAATAATTCATATAACATAATAAATGCCTTTAAATCATACGAGCAACATAACAGGGGCAGCGTGAAGGTGAAAATCTACACATGCATCTCCCCTTATGAGACAATGCACGACGAGATATGCATGCAAGCTGCAGAGAAAAAAGCATGCATGTTGGTTGTGCCTTTTCACAGGCACTTCAGAGAAACTGGGGTTGTAGAATTAGCAAACCCCGTTAGGGCATTGAACCGCCATTTGCTGAGAACCGCGCCTTGCTCCGTTGGGATCCTAGTTGAACGTGGGAGGTTGATTAGTAACAACCCTTTAACATCCATGTCCCTTTATAGTGTTGGAGTTGTATTTATAGAAGGGCCAGATGACCGTGAAGCCCTAGCATATACAATGCGCATGGCAGATCACCCCAATGTAAACGTCACAGTAATTAGGTTAATGGAACCTCGCAAGAAAAGTAGACCTTTGATCAACAGAGACCCTGATGCTGAAATAGTTCACAAGTTTATGGCTAACTACCTCCCAATAAAACGGCATGATTACAAAGAAGAAGTTGTGAGAGATAGTGTGGAAGTGATTGGTGTCATAAGGGCTCTGGAAGGTTGCTATGATTTGGTTTTGGTGGGTAGACGCCACGAGGGTGAGTCTTCATTGTTTGATGGAATGAATGAGTGGAATGAGTATCCAGAACTTGGCTCTTTAGCAGACATGTTGGTGTCTTCAGATTCTACGTTTGACGGGTCAGTGTTGGTGGTGCAGCAACAAAATAGGGTAGGGCCAAAGGTTGGTCGTCAAGATTACTATCTAGAAAATTCTGTCGGGAGGCAAGAACTCCCAACCTTTAGGGAGGTGAAGCCTCATACAACAGTGTGGCCAGTTGTTTAACCTTTGAAATTGAACATATCATTACTAGAAAAATTTACCATTTTTTTGTTAATACTTTCCATTTTAAGATTATTTGTTTGTAAAGAAGTTTTTTTTTTTTTTTTCTTATTACTCAACTTTCTAATTTCTAGATACTTTCAACTTATAGTGCAATTCCTAATAATTCAAATTCATTATTAAGTTTGGAACCCGGAATCAGGCATCTACAAGTCCCTATTTTTCATTGCAGTTTGCTTATCATCTGGTTCGTTTCATGTCACTGCTAGTTTCTTAGAAGACTTAAAGCTCCTCAATTCAGAGGTTGGTTGACTAGCGCTTTCTTTATCTATGTTGAATGGAACGGTGTCTGCCTTGCAGCAAACCATTGTCACACGACTGCTATCAACAGAAGTGAAACAAAAGAACAACTCTGTCACGTTGTCGACCATTTTTTTTGTTTTCTTTAACGTTTTTCATCCTTTTTGTTCTTCGACCAATCATGTTTTAGATGTTGGGGTTCATATGTTCTTCCTGCACCTCCACATCTTTTTTATTTTCCCGAAGTACCCCTGATTAAATATTGCAGTCACACATTTACTCTTCCCAAATTCTACACCTCCATATATCCCTCCACCATACATGACTACTGCCAATATTTAAGGTGTGTCCATTGTTATTCGTTGAACGTAATGTATTTTCGGTAACGGAAGTGGTTTTCGAAGAAGATGGAGCAAGGAGGCGATGCGCGCCGTGTTTGGGGATGGGTTTTTCGTATTGAAATACTTTAAGAAGCCATTCAAAATGCGAAAATCTCTTTGAAATGGCTCATTCAGAAAGAGAAAGGGTGTACGGATTCACTTTCGGAATGACTCATTTAAAGAGTGTACAAATTGATTTCTGAAATGACTCATTATGTAAATTGACTTTCGAAATGAGCCATTTTGAAAGAAAAAGAATGTACGAATTGACTTCTAGAATAACTCATTTTGAAAATTATTTTTAGATTCGGAAGTGAAATTTGACTTTCGGAATAACATTCTCGAACGTAAAATTTGACTTCTAAAATAGCCGGTTCCAAGAAGTCAAATTTTACCTTCTAAAATATACTGTTCTGAAAGCATAACCTTCTTAAGGACAAAGAAGTCTTTACAAAAATAGGTATTTGGGAAAATAAAAGATGTATGGAGGTGCAGGAAGAACGTATGAAGGTGCATGAAGAAGCTCTCCGAAATGTATGAAGGTGCCTTCAATTGCTGCAACATGTCACTCATCGATGCTATCTCCGTGGGTCTTATTACGAGTTCCCAAGGCATCAATCATTTGCTTTACCTGCAGAGTTGTCTATACTTTCGTGTAAGAATCCTTATTATTTTTGTTTTGTCTTACTATGGTGTTGTTTCTTGATTCGGAGGAGAAGGAATGCAAATTGTTTATTTCATTTGATTCCCATGCAAAAGCTATTCTTGCTTGAACGATGTTACAGGTCATGATCAAATTTAGTTTTCTTCATTTTAACTTAAAAATGGTGATTGAATCATTATCATCCATGAATCTATACGTCATCGACTTAATTAAAGACCAAAATTCACCATATTATAAATATACGAAAACATAAACTAGAGACTAAAATCAAATTTTAACTAAACAATTAACCTAAAATACATCTTACATTACATATTTATCCTTCCATTATATTTAATTTTTATATATGGAAACATTCCCCACCCATTATCAATGTTCTAGAAATTTCCCACTCCACAACTGAGACTCCCGTTTGCCTTTATGTCCTACACCTCATTCAGCTAAAAGGCAGAAATTTCATCAAGAAAACTATATGTCTACTTCGTTGCACTCATAGGAACTTGGCTCTATAGGAGACATGTTAGTGTCTCCAGATTCTGCTTTTGATGGGTCTGTGTTAGTGGTGCAGCAACGAAAAAGCATAGGGGTTGGTCACAATGACTTTCATCTAGACAGTTCCATAATGGCAGGAACCAAGTTCTATTTTTAGAAAGCAGACATATGAAACAGGGGGCAGAGTATTTTATAGCAGTACGATGTTAATGCCATAACCACATAAGTTGTCGTCATATTAGTATAGGTAAGTGCTCTCAAAAAGACGCATGTTTTGAAAGTTTACATGGTTTTATATAGCTGTCTACTTAGTCTAACCAAGTTTTGATTTTTTTGTTATTCATGAATTTTAATCTCCTTTTATCTGATGTTATTTTCTTTCTTTAATAATATTTTTGGCATGATGAGATTCTTGCTGAACATGATATCAATTTAGATGAGATGTCATGAGTCATAGAAATCCATTAAATGTAATCTTTATGACAAAATTAGTTTAATCAGTGTATAGATCAGGAATTAATGTAGTTTTACACTTTGTACATGGAGTACTTATATTTGTTAATAAAACATTGGCCAACACTGGATTTGTATATATAGACTAATTTCAGGAATGTGTTTATAAATAAAGTAAGTAAAAGGTAGCATCATAATCCTTTATTACTAATTTGCCTTCGTGTTGGATAGCCTAACAGAAGACAAAATCTATCTTATTGCACTTGCACAGTATAGTCCCTATGTATCTTGTGTATTTATAAAGTATGTACTTTTTAGAAGGGGACACAAGAATTAGGTGTTTTGTAGGGATTGAAGGAGGATTTCTATATATTTATTTTATTTTGTTGTTGCATAAGGATTGAAGCATCGTTTTATACTTGCATTTAATTTATATTTGTTATTGCGGAAAAAAAAAGTCTATCTTATCACTTACACTATATCACCTGCAAGCAAACCAAAAGATGAGATAATTATAGTAGTTTAAATGAGGATGAAGCATTAGTGTTCAGAGGAAAATTACATAGAAACACCTTGAATTGGCGTATAGTACTATGTAGGAAAAAAAAGTGTACAAGATTAATTATTCCTCATAGTGTATAAGTGAAAATATGACAACTTATTCTATAACCATTTAGTTCCATTAGAACATATTTTCCGAAAATTATGTTAAATCTAAAATTTGTGCTCATTCAAGAATTAAATTGAGTGAGTCTCATATATTTAAAGATTTAATTGGTGATTTATCCTTAATGTTTGGTGTAGTTAAATAAATGGATTTGAGACAGTGTATTTAAAATAAAAATTTGTAAAAATGATGTTGGTTAGATTAATCGTCTGTTTGTTTGTTTTCAACGACAGAAAGCATGTGAGCATGAAATAATCGAAAACGAGAAAAAAGTCTCTCAAACTCTTAGATGCGAAGATTGGCAAGTAAAGCTAGCTTTTATAATTAAATAAAAGTATAATTTGATTATAGTTAAATTAAATGTAACAAAAATATTTAATTTTTATTCTAAAATAATAAATAATTTAAAAATATATAATAATTAAATTTATAATAAAATAAGAATGTTAATATATGTTTTATGTTACATAAATAAGTTTAATAAAATTATAAAATAATAATAAAATATTAATTATACAAAATTAAATATTATTAATAATAAAATAATAATAATAAAAGTAAGATAATTATAAATATAAAATACTAATGTTAAAAACTAAAAATAATAATAAAATCATAAGTATGTATTTCAATTATTAAAGTGCCACAAAATCTTTTTAAATGTTAGAAAACAAGAAACAATAGATATTGTCAAAGAGAAAGTAATTTCGTTTCTACTGTGGTTTTACAACAGTGTAAAAACAAGAAGGGGCTTTTCTCCAATGGCACACATTACACTATGTTTGAAATAATGTATTAAATTTTTTTCATAGATATTTCTAGAAAAGGAAGAAAAAAATAAAATATATGTATCTATAAATTAAAAGTAATTTATTAATAAATAAAAAATAATAGCAATTTTAAAAAGTTATATAGGACTAAGCTAATTTTAATTTATGAAAAAAATTGTTTAACTTTTCTTTTTTATTTTTTCTCTTACAAACAGTTGTGCAATAGTTTGTACAAAAAAACCTACATCTATATGAAAGAAACGCTTCTACAAACAAACATTAAAAATGCCTATAAAACTACTTGTTATTGGTTGAAATGGATGTTGAGAGTGAATGATAACTCTATTCCAAAAATTCGTTCCAAACACACTTATCTAAAGTTGATGGATAGAAGTTCAATAGAAATGCTTGATTTGGCAGCCCCAAAGAGATTTTATGAGAAACATAATACGATTGTGTGTATAAGAGATGATTTAAGAGGGTATTAACAAGTTGTTCTTCATCAATTTCATCAAACTAGTACACTTGTTATATATATTGAAACTCCAATCTCCAATGATGGGATATGTGTGCATGTTTTGAGAGAATGAGACTAGTTTTTCTCCGGGATTAGGCTACTGAACCCCGTGAACTTTGCTTCTTGATCTGCTTTGTCCTAACCAGCTGCAGCACAAGGCTCAATGCTACTTACTCCAGTTCTTGGGATCTCCCTCTATCACTTCTTCTCACAATATATTATGCTTCATCATCAATCAAATTGATTCAATTTTTTTATTTAATTAACAATTTCCCTCATCTATACATGTTCAGAATCTATTCTGTTTAATTTTAAACACTCTAAACATGTTTGAATGGTTTGTCTTGTTCAACTCTCACAAATGTATAAAATGAAACTGATTTTAAAATAATTCATATAAGACACGAAACCCTAAGAGAAACTCCTGATTAGGTTTTGAAAGAATCTCTTCAATACAAAACTATTTTACTTTGTAAAATGAACTGTTTGATTAAAAGCAAGTTAAAGCTAAGTTGAAGAGTTTACTTGCTTTTAACCAAATCGATGAGATGATAATTACCTTGAAAGAAGGGTATTGAGTCAATCCTGTATTTGTACGTATGTTGTTTAAAGTTAAACCATTTGATTTAGAGAAAAGAAAAAAACTAAGAGGAAGTAGTAAACATGTGTTTATGTTTATGGTTCACTAAAACAAATGTGCATCGATGTGAGAAAAGAAGGTAGGTATATGGTCCAATCGAAGTAGTATAATAATATATGGATGAGTTGGAGAGTGAGAAAGGGATGTGGAGAAAATGGTGTATTATTGGTATGGGAGAGAAGAGAGGGAATCCACGTGAAGAAGTGAGTAATTTAATAAGATACAAGTCAAGGAGGATATGCCAGCTTTCTTGCTCGTGTAGCGTGCTCATGTCGCCAATGTTTCTACCAAGTCCCACCTTTTTCTCCTCTCATTCTTTCTACCATCTATCTTTTCACTTTTTCAAAAAAAAAAAAGAAAAGAAAATAATAATAACAATAATTATGTCATTTAATCACTTCTTTTCCTAAACCTCTACTAGTGAGTGGTCATTCATCAACAGAAGTTTCCAGCTATTTGAATATGCCCCCTCTCTCTTTTCGTTTTCGTTCATGTTTATTTGGACTGTTGAGTAATATCTTATACATTCATACACACATTCATATGAGAGAGAGTTAATCATTTATATATAAGATACTATAATAGTTATTATAGAAGGATCATTTGCTGTTGCCATTGGACTACTAACATTGTCTTTCACCTTCAAAACTTCAAGGTTATAGTAATATATAAATGAAAAATAATTCTTACATTATAAATTATGAATTTCCTTGCTTTAACATGATGACCTATGTGATATTAATTTATCATGTTAAAATGAGTTTTGAAATATACTAAGAATTTTACCTAAAATGATTTAAAACCTTAATTTCTTAATGTTGGCCAGCTAAAGTCCAGTGACCAGCTTAAATTGAGTCGCAAATTTAAACTGAGATAGGAGCAAAGCACAAGCATCAACCTTAATTGGGACCAATCTGTAATTTGGCTCGTTTCCTGTAATATTAAGTGCTTAATTAAGTTTATTTTGACTTTTAATTTTTTTTATGACATTGTTTGTTGGAATTAGACCCGTTCAAGACCTAAAAGTATAAATCGTATCGCTTTAATCCAGACCCACAAGAAAATAATTAGCAACTGAAATAATAATGTCAGCCAAAGTCTTTTATTCCATTTTCCTTAATCGATTCCTTGGTAGACATAGGTGGCTAACATGCATGTTCTAATTAAATAATCAAATAGAAACCCGGCTTAATCATTGGAATTAATATACGGATCTAATTCAGGATGCCACCATTAATGTTTGATGTTTAGGGTGCATTCATTGATTACTTAAAAGCAAAACAATTATACTGCCTCTTAATTTTTCATTAGGAAAAATTAAGGACTTTTCAAAGAAATTAGTATATGGTGTCGCATCATTATCGTTGAGTCCATCTTGACGTCATAAAAAATCAAAATTTTATTTAATTATATTATGTTGGTCTACCTTTAATTTCTTAAATGCCATTTTGATTTTTTTATTTATTTTAGATTCTCTAATTTTCATAATGTTGGGTTAAGGTAATCAATTAAACTAAAATAAAAATATATATAATATATGAAATTTTGAGTATTAAATAAAAATTTTGAATTTTTAAATATAGAAACTAAAATCTCAAGAAAAAAAAAACATAGGGACTAATATTGCTTATCAGATATTAAAAAAAAATCAAAAGTTGTAATTTAACTATTTTTATGATTAGAGAACATAATTCTGTCAAAAAAAATTAAAGAACATATAATTATATATTACATGGAGGTTAATGATGACCATAGTCACATAATACATAATAATATCAAATTATATAATAACTTATAGTTAAATGCCTTAGTTGGAATTTCAATTCTTGTGAAATGGATGAAAATTAAACACTCTTTCTATACGACGAAGAGAAAGCAAACTTGATGAATTATTACTTACAACCCCTCAATTATTTTCCTTTCCTTTATTTTTGGATTTGTAGAACGCAAGCATGTCTTGATTAATTCAAACCAAAAAAAATTGCATAGGACTGCAAGGTAACTCTTCAATATCCACAAATTTAGATATATACTCGTACATTTAGAAAAAGGAGAAAAAGGTCATGTTACATTTTAACAATTCAAGTATTGAACCATCTTCGGTTCCACTCCAGATTCCGGCGCCGGCCGCCGGAAAACACAAAAAAAAAAAAAAACTAATCTTCCGAGATACTCTCCAACCGCGGCTGCCACAACCCGCCGCTTCCGCTGCGGCGATCCCGCCGCGAGCATTTCTTCTCCTTGGAAATTACTAAGCCTTTGTCGTCACATTGTTGTGAAGATGACAAATCGTGGTCACTCTTCTTAGAGCCCAATTTCTTGTTAACCTCGTTCTTTTCATTATCAACGTGACTGGCGCGGCCACTCACATGCTTCACGTGCCTTCTCTTCTCCGGCGGCAGCGACGCCGCGGGGATCAAGAAGTAGATGCTGCCTCTCTTGAGCTCAGTCTCCGGCGAGAGGATAAGAATCCGGCGAACGACGCCTTGCGAACTGGGCTTGCTCAAAACGTGGTTTGGATTGGCCTTGAGAACTTCCCCTGCGGTGATCGGACGCGTGATTTCCTCGACGCAGCCGTTGAGGTGGACTATGCGGATCAAGTCTAGCGCTCCGCATGGAAGAACGCAAGCCAAACAGCACCTTAAGCTGTTTCCCATTGTTGCTCTGTGACGTCGTTTTGGACGAAGCTCCTCTTCCTCTGTTCTTCCAAACTTTGAATCTTAGTTGTTGAGTTTGTGTGTCTGAGATGCGTATTTATATAGCCCATGACCTTAAGTACGATCATAATAATGCAAATGTGGATTTAATAATAATAATTGTGAATTGGAATTGACGAAACTACCCAGCACAAAAGAGTGCTTTTCAATTTTTGTGTCTTGGTTTTCTCGCAGTCACGTTCCTCGCTTCTGTTATCTTTCATACCTTCTCTAGCCGCCTAGTGTTGCTGCCATATATACTTAATTAGTGTTAATTAAGATTAATTTCTACCATTAATGCTAAATTAAGAAATTAATTAAACCAAATTTAGAAGTAATTGTTCAAAATAGTATATAGAAAAGTGTGAGTTGACATACAAAACTAGACCTTATCAAGTTGGTAATGCATTCCTCTTCTTCTTTTTATCTTTTTGGTTCACCTTTATACCTTTCTGCACGTAAAAGATTAGCTTTTTTCGTTGTGGAAAATGTAAGTACGCGTGTATAATTTGCGGTTTACCCTAACTCTTCATATGCACGCAGTCAAAGCTTATCCACACAGATGGAAGCTCATGACTTGACATTACAATTACCCGAACTTACACAATAATTTCCGCACAGTTTCTTTTAGTTCCTTTCATGACAGAAAAGAAATCATCAATGGCACGTTTAACATGTTCTCCATTTTCACAGTATAAAAAGAGTGTCCTACAGAAAGGATCGACAATACATATACCTCCGTTAGCCAATTTATTTCATAAAAATAATTAACTAGTATAGATATGACAGTTATTTTAAATTCATAGTTTTATTTCATTAGTACGTTAATTGTTTTGATATAAAGGGTAAAGTAGCAAGTGTGAGTGTCACGGTGGAAACATATCACTATCCTCTTCCAAAAACAATCTATATAATATACTTTAACTTCGATTATCCTGAATTCACATTAATTAATATATATATATATATATATATATATATATATATATATATATATATAAAAATATATTATTTTTTTTTTTTTTTTTTTTTTTTTTTTTTTATTTTATAATTATA
>Ga0099824_1006863_pt1 | contig 15418 bp, 6 predicted proteins | sample SiratrowhiteBW_FD_76837 | JGI IMG/M metagenome (GOLD analysis project Ga0099824, IMG submission 76837) | Root nodule microbial communities of legume samples collected from California, USA - Siratro white BW | ecosystem: Host-associated > Plants > Roots > Nodule | place: USA: California...
AAACTCTTACTTCAGACATACATCTCCAAATGCATATATATATATATATATATATATATATATATAGATAGTGACGGTGACTCAAGTTATACAAAAAGATTAGAATCTAATTTACTAAAGTTATGTTTAAAGCAAGAAGCTAGTTTGAAAGAAAAGAAAAAAATATTGAAAGAAAAGCTAATCTTGTTATCTTGAATGAAGAAATTAGGATATTAAAGAAAGAAGAGGAATTTAAAAGGAAATTTTAAAGAAATGAAGAAGAGAAAAATCAAAGAAAAAAAGAGAAAAAAAGGAGAGAAAGAGAAGAAAAAGAAAAGAAAATTAAAAAAAAAGAATTCTTTTTTTAGAAAATAACAGAGGAAAAGTTAATACACTTTCTAATAATATTGTTGAGAAACAATCCTTCAATAGAATTATTAGACTTTCAACTTTTCTTTCTATTTCAAATAAATCTAACTCTTCTTCTAAATTGAACCTTGTTATTTTGTTTTCAACAAAATATTTCTATCAAGGAACTAGGACAACAATATTAAAAATCAATAAAAATATTCTCAATCACATGCTCATTTGTTTTTCCTTTGATACAATTCTCTTTTACTATGTTTTTAAATCTATTCTCTTTTTTAGGTTAATTATGAATATACAATTTATTTTACTATTATTTTTTATTTACTAGAGGCAGGCATTTAATCCCGGAGGAAGAAAAATCAACCAAACACAGTTTGTTGTCACTAAAAACAATCATATAGATGGAGGAAATGATGGAAAATAATCCAACCACATTGACCAAGAAAAAAGATAATGGAAGAATAATAAGTAAGCAAACAACCATAAACGTTATGTCCTGAAAAAATTCATGAAAATTATATCTTTAGTATAGATAGCATACCCAGAACACTCCTATATTGGTCACCTTTTAGTGGACTAAAGCATTAGGTCTCTTCTTTTTAAAATATAAATAAATTAGACTAGTGTTCAGACTAAATAATTTAAATTATTGAACTTATATTTGTACCAAACAATTTAAAATTTTAAAATTTATAATTTAGGGTTGTCTTGTATAAATTATAAATAATTAAAAGAGTATTGCTAAGATTTAAATTTGACTTATCCAAACTTAATAAAAACCTTAATTAATTATGAGAGCAGACCAACCTATACAAAGTGTACCATGTACCTAGATCTATAATATGCATCCATTTTCTACATGGGAAAATTTCTCCTGTATACAACAAAGGCTAATTTAAATAAACTCTTGTTTTTTTTTTTTTCCTTCGCAATTGAAAATATAAATGATTTTTTTTTTTCAAAACCATCAAAATCACCCTTACTTTGATATAGGGGGCAACTTCCATTTCCAAATGGTTCTAATGATGCAACCAATGCATATTGATTATCTCAAAATATTTAAATTTAGTGACCTCAATGAGTAGCAAGATTGGAATTTTAGTAATAATTCCTTCACAAATTACGAAATTAACATAGGTATTATTCAAGCGGTTTCTTAAAGGCTGAAATATAATTCACAGCATAAGCCTTTTAAGCAAAACTTTCGAACGTATATAGCTGAATGATTATTAAATTCTTTCATGATTTTAGTTTTGTTCCATCATTGATATGTTAACATTTTATACAATCATTCAGCTACTGTATGTTTACTATGTGAGTAAATGAATTAAATGATATTAAATAATTAGATAGCCATTCTAATCATTAAAGTTCTTTTAGTGATGTTAATTAATGTATACATGAATAAGATTGGGCCTAACACTAACTTGAAATTAAAATTCCTTTTCAATTAATTTGAACATAAATTTTGATTATGCGAAGAATTTTATTTTCCTGTACTACCTTTTATAGAAATTCGAGCAACACATCTTTTAGGTGTAGTTGTTGTTTTCTTTATTATTATTTTTTATTTTTACTGGTTTTTTATTTTATTAAATCTTATTTGAAGAAAAATAATCGATTTTCCAAGAAACACTTTGTCAGACAAATGTCAGAAAATGATTAGTTTTGAAGAAAAATAGCCCACACGTAAATGCATGTGCTTCACAAAACTTTATGTATACAAATTGTATATTTTAAAAAGACTTACCGTAAATCAAATATTTTTATAGGTGCTGTTTTACATCAATTCAATAATTGAACAATAATTCTTATAAGGTGATAATATGTTTGTGATGTCAGCATAAAAGTGGTTATCCAAAAATAAAAAATATTTTTGTAGTTTTTAAACGAATTAACGACTATATATCACACACAACTTATTATTAGATGAGAATGTAAAAGATGGTTACTCTGTGTATTTTTCTTATTTTTAAATAGCATAAAATCGTGTTAATGAAATATGTAGAGAGTCGAAAGGACTTGATCTAATTTAATATTCACCTTAGTAAAATATAGTTCGATTAAATTGAGTTAGATAAACTTTTTATTAAACAACTCTTCCCTATTTTAACTTAATTACTTATTCCAAAATAGAAAAACAACTAATTACTCAAAATATAAGTTCAGCAGTTCAAATCTAACCTGATTTCAAAAATAGTATATGTTTAAAATTACATCTATATGTTGTTGGATGGCGTAATGAGTGTGAAGAAAAAAAAAGGAAGAAACTGAAAATGAGTAAAAAAATAAAATTATTGTATTTATTATTAATACATTTTTTATTAATTAGTTTAATATCCTTTTTATAATTATTTGTTAGTATTGTTATTATTACTATATAATCATTAATAATTAATTATGATTTTAAATTCAACATTAATATTAATAAAATATTCATATATAATATTTATGTTATAACTAATTATGTAATGAATATAAATGATTATTTCACAAATATAATCAATTATATTTTGCGCTTTTTTATTTTTTTTTTGCCAGAAAATGGTGGGACACTTTTTTTTTCTTTGATGTCTCTCTTCTCGTTTTTTGCATTTTTTTCAGTCCCATTCAATTTTGTAAATGAAAGCAAATACGATGTAAAAATTATTTTATAATTAATATTACATGTAGGTTGAGTGGTTAAATTAAAAACTTATTAATTTTATTTTAATTAAATTCGTCAAAATAAGATTACCATGATCACTCAAATTATAACCTGCTAAAGTATAATTGGTTTGGTTTAGGTAGAGAAAGTTTTTCATGTAGATTCGAACCCTCTCTTACTTGTATACCTTAAAACAAAAACTAACAATTTGCTATATACATAGCTTTAGTTTTAGTTTATATTATATTTGTAAATATAAATGAATTTTAATGCATTATACTTACTAATCAAAAGGTTTAATCAATCCAACCATTAATATTATATTTTTTAATAAGATAAGCAATAACAATAATAAAGTCGGCAGATTTGATAAGTTTATCTTTTAATTGGTTTTAAGCCACCCACTGATTTCATTATTTTCTTGGAGACTCACATGTCAAACTAATGATATTAAATGATTAAAAAGACAAATATTGAAAGAAAAAAGAAATTTAATATTATTTTAAAAAATGAAAAATTGGTGATAGACAGGCAGGCCTATGAAGTGTCTGTTTTTGCCGCTAACACATGTTATAGGGGTTAAATTTAAGCACGTCGGAATCTTGCATGAAAACTCTATCAACTTTAAATGAAATGTACTTCAGGAAAGAGAATAATTCTGACATAAAGTAATAATAAACCAGGATTTAAATACTTGTGTTTGAAACGAAGTGAGCTAGTAAGATTATTAAGGTGGAAAAAGAGGAAGAAGATGTAGGTAGAGGCAGTGTGGAAGAAGGGTTGGATGAGGTCAGCAAAAATGTGGTTTCCCTAGTTCTTTGGTTCTGCTTTCCCTTTCTCTTAAATTTGAATTAGGTTAACGAGTAAAATAATTGATGTGTGGATAGCTTTTTCGCCTTGTCTGGGTAAAAGTTTGCATAGTTGCATCCACACAACACATAACACATAACACATCCTTTTCGGGCTTTCACATTCACAACCCCCTGCCTCTCACACTGTCCCTCTCACCATTCACTTTGAGTTTGACCCGTTGCCAGCCACCGCCACCACCTCTTTTCTCTCTTCTTACCCCACCATCCACTCTCTAGAGGATCTTCCTCTTCCTTTTCTCACCCCCTTCACAAACCTTAAATAACCAACCCCTTTTCCATTTTCCATTTTTCATTTTCTTTTAACCATTTTCTCAAACCCTAATTCACACACACACATACCACTAAAGTTGTTCTTCTTGTTATTATTATTATTCTTCTTCTGTGCTTTGCTCCTCCTTCGAGGTTGGCCTTTTTGTAATTTACCTCCCCACCCTCTCCTCCTCCTCCCTTAGCTACCCTCTCTTATAAGCGAGATCTACATGTGCCTATGCGTTTTTTTCTCTTCTTTTTATACAACACAATAACCCTTTTCCCCCGACTGAAAGACAAGCAAGAAAAGATTTGCTTCCATTGCAGTGCAGATCAGGGATTCCATCCAAAGATACGCTTCTTCCCTTTTTTCAAAAGCCCTCTTTAGTGTATCTTATTTCCCACTCTCTCTCACACACAATTCTTTCATTCTTTCATTCATCCTCATCATGGATAGCAGCTAGTTTCACCACTTCTTCTCTTCCTTTTCCCTTTCTTCCCCACTTTTGCTTAATTTCCAAGCTATGGATTCTGCCAACAGTGGAAGTATCTCTTCAAGTGGCGATGAAGAATACGATTCACGCCCTGATCACACACTGCTCCCTCCAACCTTCCTCAACAATCACCCCTCCCAATTCGGCTCCCTCTCACACCCTCTTGTTTCTTCTTCTCATTACCACCATCACCATCCTCATCCTTCTTTGTTTGATCTCTCTTCAACCTACCTCCACGCCCTCTCTCAACCAAACTCCTCCAACCCAAACTCCTTCCTGCACTTGGACACCGCCGCCACATCCTCCTCCCAACCTCGAAGATCTGAACCCGATTGCACCCACCCTTCCGGTGTTAACGTTACCTCGTCGCCACAAACAACAACAAACATAAACCAATGCTTGTTGGGTCCTCAAGCAGGCATCGCCACGGACAATGCCAGATCACAAGAGGCAATCTTGCTTGAACCGGGTAGAACGGTTAACAACGTTGGACGCAACTCGAAGAAGCGAACCAGAGCTTCAAGGAGAGCACCAACCACGGTTCTCACCACGGACACTTCCAATTTCAGAGCCATGGTTCAAGAGTTCACTGGAATCCCTGCACCACCGTTTTCCGCTTCTTCCTCCTACTCTCGGAGACTCGATCTTCTCACCGGCTCCTCCTCCTTAAGAAGCAGCTCGCACTTAGACGCCACAACGGGTCCTTTCTACCCTTTGCGTCCTTCGCCTCAAAAGGTAAATCATCATCATCATCATCAAAACCCATTGCTTTTGTCTTCCTCATCATCACCCTATAATAACATGGTTGATGCTATAACTTCCACCACCACCACCAACAATTCTTCGTCTAATAACAACAACAACAACCCCATCAACTACCAACAACAACTTCCTCCTGATTTGGGTATACCCTATCACCATAACCCACAAAACATCATGCTGAGCATGCAGAACCACCCCTCCCTTGCATTCAACCCTCCTCCACCCCCTCTTCACCCTTTTGGCCATGCAGGGTTTAGTGCAAAGTTACCATCAATTGAGGATCTGGGTATGAGCCATGGTCAGGTTAATAACAATGCAAATTTTGTGGCAAGTGGGGTATCTGTGCCACTGAGGAGTGTTAACGACGACGGAGGAGGAACAAGAGATGTTTCGTTGAGGTCAGTGGATGGTGGTGGTAGCTGCAAGTTGAACTTTGCTGTGGCCTCTGCGTCCACTAGCTTGAACCGTGAGAATAGCACCTTACCGAATAACAACAACAACAATAATAACCCTACTACTAGAGGGGAAGGTACCGTGGATTCCTGGATTTGCTCTTCTGATTAGACTAAACCCGGTACAGAAACTTGTTATCATTACATGGTAGAATATGATGCTGCAATGAATTAAGATCGTGATCATGATGATGTTGATGATAGTGGGTGTTGGTGGTTAGAATTTGCAGCTAACATCTTTCTTCTTTTCTTTTCCTTTCCTTTCTTTTTCTTCGGTTTCTTTTTTCTCTCCCTTTTGTTTAAATATTTTGATATTGTCAAAAAATTCTGTAGCCGCCGGTATGAGATTAATTTAATCATGTATGATATATGTGTAAATTAAATATATACTTCCTTTAATATCTATATATATGCATATATAAACTCGATGATGAGCAAATGATGTTTAATGTTATTGCAGAATGAATATATTAGTGGTAGCTAGTTGTAGCATATGATTGTACTTTGATTAGTGTTTGATAATGATACTGATGATGGTAATTATAAGGGTGGGTGGTGATAATTTGATGGTAGCAAACTATATTGTAGAGTAGGTTGTTATTATTATGATTATTGGGAATCCATAGTTTAGAATAGTTTAATGTTAAAGCGAATCTGTGACTAAAATCCCCAATAATAAGAAAAACTGTTCCTCGTACGAACCCTTTGTCTAGTGCTTGCTATAAGAAAACATCAAGAAGCATACTATTCACGAGTAGATAAGTCGGTGAGTGGCCGAGTGCTGCCATCAACTAAGGAGCATCATCGATTAAAGGAGAGAGAAAAAGAGAGATTTTTGAGGTTCATGTTGTTGCTGAGAACGCTCCCTTGTATTTCGGGTTCTAGTTACTGTCCCAGGGTTGAAAGATTGGGTGCAATCTCTCTTTGTCTTTGTTGTCCAAATCTGAAATTTTCCAAACCTTTGTACCCAACTTTTGTCTTCGTCTTTCATTCTCTTCTGTTTCTTCTACCTCTCACGTGTCCCTCCAATGTGAACTCTTCCGGGTTTTGTTGAATCTTCGATGCCTTCTAATCCCACTCTCATCGTTATTTGACGTCAGATAATGGAAATTAATGCAAATATGTCTAGTTTCTTGCTCCACTATCACTTACGTGATATCATTTAATCCTAATGGTAGGTATGTATGTGGCTGCTGATTTTCTATAATTCTTATGTTATGAATATAATATTATTTTCGCTGCGTTAGTTATCTTATTTATGTTTTCTATATCTTATATTTTTCTATTTCTGAAAAATAAGAATTGTATCTACATATTGCTTTCCAACATGCTTGTAGGGCTTGGACTATGTTAACCTTTCTTGACATATAATATACTAAGATTAAATTTAAGTAAACTTGAACCTCAGTAACTATACTTTTATTTTTTACTACTGAGTATTTGTCCCTGAAAATATAATTTAACTTGTTATGTTTTTGTGCTGAAGTTTATTTATACACTAACACGCTACTAATTTTAAATAAATAACAATGATGGTGACTGAACTGAATCTACATTTGAACTATATATATCATTAATTGGAAGAAGGTAATAAATTTGGCCATAACTCTGATATGGTCTGTGTCTTGGTTTTGCTCTTTTCTGTTTTTTAATGAATAAAACTTAAATAAAGAGTTTTAGTTGTTATATTTTAATTGAAACTCAAATTTTACTTGCAGAACTTGATAAGTGGTGGCTGTGTACTACTACTTTTCAGATTTATTTGGCAGGAAAAATATTCCATTAACAATAGATTATATATTCCGTCGTACGCTTTGTGTTGCTATCTCCTTGATTCTAATGTATTTTGTCTTACTTTTCAACTATGAATGATATTTCCTTGTGGAGCAATTGGTGGCAAGATTAGTGGCTTCTTTTACCTTTCAAACAACAATTATAAAATTTCATCGATGCCCTTCAAAACTGCTAGACCTGCAATATTAATAATTTGCAGTAGATGCATATCATCACAACCTAATAACTTTTACATGAAAATTTTGAGTTTCCCCAAAGAAAAAAAAATATTATCAAAATGTCATCTATATGAAATGTAAACCGTCAATATGAAATGATGTAATTTCATTATCAAAGAACATGTTCTTATGATTGCAAAACTGTTTTATATGAATTTTCTATATAAAATCATTTCCATTCCAATTGGTATATACAGTCTAACATAACGACATCAACAAATTGTCACTTCCTTAATAAGTTGTTTTTGTATTTGAAATGAGAAATCATGGTGCACAACAAGAAGAACGAAACTAAAAAGGGTGACATTAAGAATTAATAGTATTTTCTTACAAAATATGTGTGGTGGTCTTTAACTAGTTTTAGACAAATATACCAAAAAAGTGTTGACCTGAATGACCGACAAGTCATTCATATAGTTTGTTCAATGGAGCAATTCCGTTTAAACTTCTAGCAAGAAAAAGAATAGTACAAATTTATGCTTATAAAATGATCTCCCTCAAAACAAGTTACTCAGCTTAATCTAAATGGATAATGACATATACAGACAAAGACTTCTTTTATGTTTTCTTCATACGTTACTTTTCTTTTTGTTGTAAATGCAATAAAAGTGTAGCTAAGCACAGGATCGAAACAAAGAGAAAAACGGAAAGCAAAATGCATTTAACTACACGTTTGATCAGTACAAAATAGAGGTCATTACAGAGTCAGAATTTGACCTTTTGGCATAGTTCTCCATTAAAAAAAAAAAAAACAAATAATTTAGAATTGTCTAAACATCTGCAGCTAGCACATGTGCCTCTGTCAATTCGGGAAAATTTCTGAAACGCATTCAAATTCTAATGCGCATTTCTTAATGACGCAGTTCAGTATTATGTGTTCTTGTGGCCCCTTTATCGTTATTATCACGGTGCGTACAAACGAAGTTATGAGTTAAATAATACCACAACACTTAGGGATACCATAAATAGACAAACCATAAAAAGTACGAAGATGCAATGCAACACGCATAACAATCAGCTATGATTGGAAGAGTATAAATAAACCTCAAGGATCGTGATCCACACACGCCCTCTTGTATCTTTTTCCTCGGAGACCGAAAAAAAATAAAAATTTAAACATGGCTTGAATAAATGGACACATAACATGATTATGATATTGGTGGGTGCTAAAAATCTCTTATCTTTCAACTTGTTGAAGCCCCAGTGGACAAGTTGTGAATTAAAAGAATTTTTTTTTTGTGAAGTATTACTTTTACTGTGGGTTTAATAAAAGGGTTGGGAAGTTATGTGGTAAGAAGTTAAAAAATACTAAGGTAAAGGTGATTGAAAGAGAATGGAAGGAAAAAGGAGATTTTTGCATTAGATGAGAGAAATGAGAAAAGGAAAAGGAGTGAGAGGATTTGGTGACATGTGAGTGTTGCCCTATTGGAATGATGGTGGTCCATGCCAGAGAATAATCTGGTGTCTTGCAATGATGATCCCCCCTACCCTCTTCCAACTTTCTCCCCCAATTTCTTCTATGCAGTACTCTGTTCTGTTGTTCTTCTCAGTTTTCAGTGTCATGTTGTGCAAGAGTGAGTGACACTGCAATCAACACCTCCTGAATTCCTACCAATCTGCATCTCATTCTCCACCCTTTTCCTCTCCTCTCATAAGGGGGCATAAGTAGTAGCCACATGGCCCTTTGCCCTTTTCATTTTGTCCTCTATCTATCAATTTTTCAAACCAAGCATCTTATAGGGTTACAAATTTATACCCTTTTCTTTTTTCTATTTTCTGTCCTCATCCCATGTTGTCATTCCATGCTTGTCGTTTTGGCCCTTTAACTCACTTCCACACACCAAAGTAGTTCGGGAATTGCTTCACTCTTTTTTATTTTTCATGCACTAATTATTACCCTTCACCATATCTTTTCATGTACTTTCTTCTATCATCATTTTTTAAACTAAGGTTACCAATGTACTAACTTTGCTTTTATTATTAATGAAATCAAAATACTTTCTATGTGTATTGTATTTTATTTCAACCAATTTCTCTTACTATAGATGGCATTGTATAGTATACATTCAATAATGATTAAAAGAGAAATAGTTGTCCCACTCTGTAAACACCTGATAAAAAAAAATCTCTTATTAATGTATACTTTTTTCAATGTAAAATTATAAATCACATATTTTCACTCAGGACAACGATTCTATTCAATTAATTGGCTAATATGTATTAGCCCTTTCATCTTTTATCATTTTATTAAGGAGCTAAAATCCGAAAAGTAAGCAAACATTTAATAAAATTTATTTTTTTCTATACATAAAAAATATTTTGACAAAATGAATACTCTTTATAATTTTAATTTAGTAATAATTTAACAATTTTATTTATTTATTTTCGTCCTCTTAACCATAGCGTGCTTCTAGTGTATAACGTAGATAAATCTTACTTAAAATAAAATAAATTACTTTTCAAATTAAATATGATATTTTGTATTTTTAATAAATGCTTTTGAGCTGGAACTTTCCTCCAACTACTCCATGAAGTGATCAATTTGCATTCTTTTATTATCACTGATAATTATTTAGAGCATGGAACTTCCTATCTCAATTAATTTTGTTTTGCGTGTTAGAATTCGTGTGATTTAGATTTGAAACAGAAACAATTTTTCAAAGTCAAAACACTGCCTAATGAATTTGTAAGTAAAATTGTTTTGTTTGACTTATGCAAAAGTTACTTTAGTTTTATTTTCAAATAATTATGACAGTAGGTGTGGATTATGCATTACATTAAACATACTTAATGTAACGAATTAATGATGATAAAATATTCTTGTTGTTGTTGCACGATATATTAATATAGGGGCTTATGCTCGTTTTTTGACCAACAAACCTATTATGTCTACCGCTAATTAAAAGCTATTCAGGGTTTATCATACCAAAATTGTATAATAATGTTGTTACATATTCTTTGTAAGATATTTGTTTATGCCTGTGAAAAAAAAAAAAAACTACACTTACTATATAAAAAAAGTAAACTTAACTTAATTATAATTTTGATTTCTTATATTTAGTAAATCCATAATTTTATTCTCTAATTCCTTAACTTTAATTCTTTTTTTATTATCCGTAATTATATGTAATTTTTATTTGAAAATATTTGATGATGCAACTCAAAAAGGATTTTTTTATACATATCAATTTAACTTTTAAATTTGAGCAATCAAAATTACGGATTTTAGTATATATATGTATATATATATATATATATATATATATATATATATATATATATATATATATATATATATCTATATATATATATATATATGTATATATATATATGTATATATATACCAAAATTATAATTGAGCCATCAATTTTTTTATTATATTATTTTGTTAAAGTTTATAGTTGTTCTTATTTTAAGTTTTAGTTTGTATGAAAGAAACAAAATTCAATTTTAGATTTTTTTATACAATTATATATCTATTTTAGTAAGTGAAAAAGTTTAATATCAATTTTAGTACTAAAGGTAATATATAAAATATTTCTTTTCTCAACTCATCAAGAACTCTTTTTAAGATAAAATTATGATAGGACAACTATATATCAAAACACATATAAGAAATTTGAAATCAAAACATTTGCTAAAAGGAAGACTTAGATCATTATTCCCCTTTAACTTTGGTTAAAGAAATTTATTTCAATGTCAAAAGTTTTACATTGCTTTAAATGTTTAAGGACAGGTTGTAAACATTCTCAACCCCCTTATATGTTTCTTACAAGATAAAAGCATGATACAATAATCGAATACCAAGCCAAAGCAAATTTAAAATTGGAACATTGATGCTAAACGTAGATTTTAGATTCTCATACCCATTAGTCTTGATTGGAGAGAATTTGTTTCATTAGGCCAACACCTTCACGTCATTTAGGAGAGTAGATTTCAATAATAACTTATAAACACTTTATTTTATTAATCCAAAGAGATGTTTATCTTTTCAATAAAAAGAGGTCATTAAATACCAAAACAAATGATATCTCACATATAATATCCTTAATAATAATAATAATAATAATAAGAGATGAATGAAAAACCTTAATTCTAGAGACTTAAACTATATTATAATCTCACACAATTTAAAAGATAAAGTCAATTGTAATTTATAAATAAACAAACAAAATACCTTTTTTATAAAATATGTACTAGAATCATCAAAGATCAAATTTGAAAATATCTCACATATCATGTTAATATATTTTAATTCAGAACAGTATCTTTAAATGATTTTTTGCGTTGCTAGATACAATGTACCATTAACTTTGACATGTTACAAAAACTAAAATTTAGAATGTTTTAGTATAGGAACTAAAATTTAAAATAGAGAAAGTATATAAAAAAGAAGTGAAAAGTTCAACCTATTATCTCACGATACGTGTACTACATATACACATACAATTAGGCATGTGGGGTTGTTTTAGAGTAAGAATCGGAAGTTTGAGTTGAGTGGGTTGCTTATATTTTATTAAAGGGAAAGAAGTATGAGCTTTTTTGGCAAGTTTTCTGCATAACACTGAATTAAAATTAAAGTGGGGAAGACTAATAATGTTGTAGACAGAGAAACTATCCCCTTTTCACCGTTTTTCCCGTTTCTTGTCCCCTTAGTTCCACCCAATCGTTTGGGTAACGTTTATATAAGAGTGATGAGAGTATATCACAAGCTGACGCAACCTGGTTTAAATGGCTATAACTAAGGTATTTATGTGTTACTATATAGTTATAGCGGTACAGGAAAAATATTTAGAAAGAGAATATTGTTAAGTGTTATTAAAATTAAGAGAATTATTATTTTAAATGTACTTTTAAGTAAAATTGTTTCTTTGTTACTTTCTAGAAGAAAAATAGTTCATTATATATTTTGTATTTGATTGTTAATAAATGAAAACTCAAGTTTTTATTTTACACTATTCACCAAAGCTAGAGGGATGGAGCACTCATATTGAATATTTTTTAAGTTTTTTATCGAATTTGGAGAGATATATGGGAAATAAAAATTAAGACAATAGTGAAAAAATTATTTGATGGTAAATTCGTTGTTTTGAAAGGTGATTTCAAGTAAGGTAGATTTTGTCTATTGTTAAAAATGGAATTAAGATATGATATTGTAAAGTCATCAATAAACTACTTTAATTATTGAAATATTTTAAAGTTACGAAGCTTTCACAAAATATGATATTAAATATTAGCAAATCAAATAAAAGTGTAATATATATAAAAGAATTTATTTATTGGATTTTCAACATTAGAGACAGATAAATGAATTCAAATGAAAATGGTGGAAACAATATTGAAATACTTCAAGCTCTTTTAATTTAAAACAATGAATCACTCATTAGTTGAGTTTGTGTATATAATTTTTTGCATAATATGATGTCTTTTGGTTTTTTTTATGATGAAGGAATACTTTAAACCTACAACTGAATATGTAAAACAAGTTAATAACTTCATTTTATCTTTAATATATGATGAAGAAAATATTTATTTAACTTCAAACACATCTTGCCAATCATATGAAAATCAAGAAATTAGGGTGAAAAGTTTACACTAAAGATTTTGAATGACATTAGATGCTCAAAGTTTTCGAATCATCTTCTTAAACTAAAAGTTGGTGTAGCTATAATACTTTTAAAAAAACAATGATTAAGCAAATTGTCCATGTAATGGAAGAATGTTACAAGTGAATGATTTAGGAGAAAAATTATATTTCTACTAATATCATTACAAGAAAGAACAATGATAATAAAATATTCACATTAATTCAAGATTGTCTTTTTAAGTTTTAAAGAAAACAATCACAATATCTATGTTTCACTATGACAACAAATAAAATTCAAATTCAATATTTTATATTTCTCTAAAATTAGACTTTATCTTTCACATCTAATATTCATACATACTTAATTATATGTGATGATTTTCATAATTAAAAAAATTGAAAATACTAACTTTAGATAAAGATAAAATGTAACCACTATAACTACATATGTCTACAAAGAAATATTTGAAAATCTTTAAAACAAAATTCCTATAACCTTGAGTCATACGTGTAATCTTGAATCATACATATGAAATATAGCTTCTTTATAATGATTTCATTTATTATTTTTTTATTTATTTATATAAAGTTGGTATAATAATTTCAGTTTCTTTTGTAAGTGCAACTGCAGTGCTTCTCCACAAAAATTATAAGCACAACTTTCACGTTTTCTATTTTGATGTTATTTTTCTATTTGTTTTTCCAATATAAGCTTTTCTTTTTCTAATGCAAGTTTATTCCCAATACATTTTCTAATCCAACTTTTTCTAATCTAATGTTTCGAGTTTTCTCTGACATCTCCATACGATTGAGAGAAATTGTTTCGATGGTGGTGGTTTGGATTCAATGTGTCCAGTAGCAACAATTATACTGAAAAGACATGGTTTTGGAAATAATGAATGCTTGAATGCAGAAGGTGCCTTCTCATTTATGTGATCTCAACTTCTCAAGGGCATGGTATTTCATCATAACTCATTTATTTATTATATATATTTTTCATTTAATTACTTTTCTAGTTGCAGATGGACAACAGCCCCCTGCATCTGTTATTATTATTATTATATATATAAAGACATTTTCTTTTAGAATTGTAGATTGTAATGATATCCTCAAAATGTGTAAAACATCTCCTCAATTCATAGACCTTTGACTTTATCTAATTTTTTTAATCTATTAAATATAATTTTGTTAAAAGACTCTGATCTTTGATTTGTTTAAGGATATTTAATTAAGGAGAGACTTTATGTTAGATTTTAAGTTGTTGAAGAAATTGTTCGAATTATTTGTTAATAAAATGTTCCTCATTGTCAATAACTACTGCATATGATAGTTCATGTTAATAGATGACATATTTTTAAATGAAATTTTGAATTTTCTTAGCCTTTGATGGTGGGTGCAACCTCAATCTCTTTATTGAATAATCAAATAGGCACAATTAGAAATTTACCTAGCCTTTGATCATGAGAAAAAGTTTAAGAATCTCCATTCCTCAAATGGTGAAAGACAAAATGTTGTTATGTTATGTAATTCTTCAAAAATTAAACTGTATATAAGATCGAATTGTTGACATTATTATATTTATGAAAAAAATAAAATTAATATCCTGAAAAGTTGACCAATAATATCTTAAATGAAATATTCACAAAACCATGTTTCTTGATCAGGAGTGTTGTCGTACAACTCAACAAAAATATAAAAAAAGTTGATCTTCATATATAGAGTATATTAAGCAAATAGAATTAACATTCTCTTTTAAATATTTTTTTGTTGTGAAAGGTGAAAAAGAATTACATCTTTCAAACTTTACTCTGCATTACTGGATAGAATAGCTTTAAAGAGATATTAAATCATTATTAATGAAGGTGTCATTAATATATATATATATATATATATATATATATATATATATATAATATAAAAAAGGTTATATTTTTTTTTTTTTTTTTCTCTCTCACATAAAAAACACATATATATTACACAAAAAAAAAAAAATAA
>Ga0099824_1006872_pt1 | contig 15410 bp, 7 predicted proteins | sample SiratrowhiteBW_FD_76837 | JGI IMG/M metagenome (GOLD analysis project Ga0099824, IMG submission 76837) | Root nodule microbial communities of legume samples collected from California, USA - Siratro white BW | ecosystem: Host-associated > Plants > Roots > Nodule | place: USA: California...
AATATATATTTTATAAATAAATATATATATATATATATATATATATATATATATATATATATATATATATATATATATATATAAACTAATTAAAAATTAGGTAAATAATAAATGATAAAAGAAGTAATTTGTGTTGTCTTGAACTTTACGGTTATATAAAAATAAAATAAATTTAAAAAACACAACACTTATAAAGAAACAAATGTAATATTTGTTAAGAAAATAAGATCATTAATGTTTACTATAACAATATTATATCATATAGTTCATGACAATATGGTTTTAATTAACGAGGAAAGTAAGTAATTACTTTCATCCATTCAATCTTAAATCATACATGCTAAAAAACAATTATAAGTCAGTGAATAGAACAAATTTATTAAATTTATTAAGATGTCTTTAACTCTTCTTTATATAAATAATTACCGTATTATGTTGTTCTTTTATTTAATTGGTTTGTAACATGTAATATATATTATCCAACAATACTCTCTTTCACCTATTCAGTTTATTATATATTAATAATGAAAGAATAATGTGAGTATATATTTAGAATGGTTGTAATTATTGAATTGAAAGAAGTAACTGACATTTAATTTTGAAAAGTTATAAAAGATTAAGCGACTACGAAATAGAAAATCTATTGTAAGTTTGTGTTGATTATAATTGGGGTATATATCACAATAGATATGTATAAATTCAAGCAACATAGATATATTGTACAGCTAGTAGAAGGCAGATGTATAGTACCTATAATATATATTTTTTTTTGAGACGTTACAAGAATCTTAAAAGTGGCATGCACATGTTACACATATGGCAGAAGCTCTGGTACTCATAAATAAGGTCATACTCATCAATATTTTTAGGTCTGAGGTTAATATGCATCCTGGGTCCTCAATTATTGTACACAATTGTTTGTCAGTAAATGATAAAACCTCAGAGAGGGTTGGCAGAGAAGGTGACAGCTTCTCAAACAAGTAATAGACCACAACACTTCAAATTTCTCCCACAAATCTCTTTTAAGTGTAGTTAGAATTTGGTGCCACCCATAATGTTTGTCATTAGGAACTTTTAGCTAGTGAAAAACCTGTTGTTTAAGTTAAATTTTGAGCCCTAGTGAATGGTTTTGTGATCTTTTGTTTGGCTAAATGAGATCTCAGTGGATTGGATCTTGTCCACCCACCATTCAGTATGGTTTGGATAATCACACGATCAAATTATTGGTTCCTCCTACTCATCATACTGTTAGGAAGTTGCTGCATATATACGAGCTCTAGTTTGTTCCGGAAAACATTTGTAGAACCTTCCTTTTGAGTTGTCTAACTTATTTTATGTAAATGCCAGATTAAATAATTTCATGGTAAATAATTGACCTAAGGAATACTATTATATCAATTATTTTCAAATATAGAAAGAGTTGGGTTAATCATTTACCATGAAACCCTATTTTTGGAGTTCAAGCATTTTTTCCGTTTAGGGTTTTCCTCAAAAGCAATCCCCCACTAATAATTCAAACGCACCCCAAATAATAATCCGAAGTTCCTACAAACATATAACTATATAGCTGAATTAATAAACTGTTGCATTATCCTGTCTGTGTTTTTTAACAAGAAGTGAAAGTGAGAAAAGTGATTGTTGTGACGTGAGTAAGTAGTGAAAGTTTGGTTGGCTAAGAAATTTGGTGGTGGTTCAAATTTTTGTCATGAAGCTCACTAAGAAACAAAGGGTGATGAGTAGTGAGCGTTTGGGTTGGCCTTTTGAAGAAAACGGCATGGACCCATGGCACCAAGAATTCCACTTGATGCACTTTTTGCTGGTCTTTCCGAAAACACCAATTCCCACACCAACAAAATGATGGGTCCCTTTGCACCAATTTCTTCTGAATCTCCTTCCAACAAAAGGATGAGGGTGTGTGTCAAATAATTCAAAAATCATTTAGCCTTTTTGGAGAATTGTTCTTTTCCATTGGGACCCAATCAATTTCCCATCAAGTGGAGGGACCCTCTGCTGTTGCTTCCAATCAACATAACATAACATGCCATGCATGCCATGCACTCTTTTGTTTGCCCATCTGGATATTTAGTATCCATCTAATCTCTCCACTTTCACTTCATTACGTTGCTTCCCTTAACTAAATCGACAACATAATTAATGCCCATCAACTTAATTGTCATTTGTTTCTACTCAAAACAAGCATGCATCAATCTCATCACAATTAAGGACAAATATAATGTTTAATTAACTACATCTTTCCTAAACAAACCAATAGTATAAACTTACTTCATCAACACTTCCTTCTGCTTCTTTTCGTCCATCTATTTACAAACAAAAACATATATGTTCTCTTATCATGTCCAAAAGAAAACATTAATTATCTTTTAACTAATGAAGAAATGAAAATCCAAGATTTTGAGTACGTAATTAAGATATGTTTGGCAAGGACTAAAATATAAAAAAATAAAAAGACAAATGAAATCTGGCTCAATATAACATTTGTGTACAAGATCTAGTTTAAATTGATGTTCTTAAAGATAACGATCAGTTGTATTTGTATATATATAATATACTTTGAAAATAGGAATATCATTTGACCTATGGAGTTATTTATTGAAATTTACGAGAAAATGCTTGATGAATCGAAGATAAACTCTTTATTTTTATAAAACACAATGAAATAAAATTTGTTTCTCATTTTCAGAAAAAAATAATAATTGTAACTGACAAAATGTATTTATGTTCTTAACTTTATATTTGCTAATATTTGAATATAGATTAAAAAAACTTATTTGATTTAAATATTTTGAATGGATTGTTTTATTTAAATAATATTTATTTTCAACCTAGACTTAATATATTTTAAAAAATTTAAAAGTAAAAATTATTTATAAAATAAAATATTGAACCTTTTATAAATTCTCAATTAACCTTTTATAAATATATAATTCCTTCTTAGTTTGATCTATATATACACATGCAACACAATCCTAAGTGTCAAATCAAAATTACAAACATGCTAGAGTGTATTACATATATAAAGATGAAGTTAAGAGTGTGTGCAAATTAATTGTTGACATTGCACCGTTATACGCATGTCATAATCCTATAAATGATAGGATAATGTAGTTGCAATAGAGTTAATAAACTGTACGTATAAAATCAAATTGAAGATTCAACACACAGATTAAATCATTGTTTAATAATTTTCATCTCTTTTCTTTCTCTTTAGCTCATATATCATCTTGAGCATATTGAATAACTGTTATTTTAATGTGTTCTTTGACATAAGTAAATCTATTAATGAAAAAAATTACTATTATGGAAATTTTATGCGATATTCTGTTTCTTTAATTTAAAAAAGTTTCTTAATAAGTACATGTTCTTTCAGAGTAAAAACGAATGGTTAAAAAAATCTAAATTAAATTTATTTAAAATATAATTAAGTAAAAATAAATAGAAGATATGCAAATAGGAGTTTCTTTTTTGTTTTTTTTTTTTAAATTCTTTGTCATTCAGATAAGTAAAATATAACACGTATTTGCCTTTTTGAGAAGTGATGTGATAATGTGGAAGTAAAAAATACTATAAAAATCACAAAAAAATATTGTAAAAATTATAGTAATGAATGTCTATTGAAAACGTCTTTAACACTTACTTTTATAGAGAGGGCAGCTAAAGTGTAATTATTATGAAGATAACGATGATTAAAGCATGTCTGGTCATTATTTAATCATCTTATTGCTTATTTCTGTGTACTAACTATAATACCAAATTATGAAACTTAATTGTTCTTTCACTTATCTAATCATAGTGATAAACTGAAAATCATTAGAGCTGTATCAAATATTATAAATATTATATATATATATTTTATTTTATTTTGGAGCAATTATGTTACGTGATATAGATAGAACCTAAGACAATTCGCGAGTACTTCATAGAATAATTTGTAACTTATCCGTTATCGTAATCCTAAAGGATAAAGAAAAGAGGACCACAAAGGTGTTTGGCAACTTTTCTTTTCTAGCATTTGTCTAATCTTCCATGAAACACCTTCGGGCACCACAACCTTACCTATGGTGACATATTATGTATATATAGGTACACTATAGTTACTTTTTTATGACCATATATTTATAAATCATTGCCAACCTACCTCAACATTAATACAAATTAAAGCAAAAAGGGAGGAAGGGGACATTCAAAACAAATTTACCTATTTAATAACATCTAAACCCTTTCAATTATCTTTCCTTATCATCATCATCCTCAGAAGAAAACACAAATTGGACCACAGAATTATATGGTTGGACAACATTTTTATTTTTTTTATTTACGAGATTTTGTGTTGCTGTTTCCGATGTAACATTTTTCATATATAATTGTTTTTAACTAAACTCAACAGCAAACCGTTACATTCACATACTACTACTACATGCGATCGCAAACTTTGTAAGAATGATTGAGGACATCGACATCAATAACTCTACTTTTCTCAACAAAGAATTTTTTTCTTATAAAAAAATATATCTTAAAATAAAATATAATGTTTTCCATCTTTTACTGTAAACATTTTAATTTACTAATAATAACTCTTCATGCACCCTAAACATGAATGTAGGCTGTGAGTTTGTTGCAGGTTGAAATTTCAGAAAGAAGGTCCATCTACAAGGTGTAATGTGTAAAGTTGAAAGGATACTAACTACATTTATACAGGATGTGAGCTTCTAATGCAAAAAAATCTGTTGAATATTATCACAAAATTCAAGACTAAGACAAGAGATTTGACAAGGTTGGAATATATGAACAATAAATATTTTTGATCAAATGTCATTAAGTCTAAAAGGATATATAAAAAATATTGAATGCACTAATGGAGTGTATTATCCGGAATAATGGTAGATGAAATTTTCAAGTGTATTATTCGAAATAATGGTAGATGGAATTTTCTGTAAAGTTGGTATAGATAATATGTTGCTTGTAAGATGAGTGATAATGTACGCTTTTTGTTCAAAAACATATTTTGTGTTAGTTGTAACGGTGTAGGTTTCTTTATATAAAAGTTGAAATATACTTAAAGTACCCTTATTAATGCATTATTTTTTACTGTTAAAAAATAAATAAATAATTAAAGAACAACAAATATATATATATATATATATATATATATATATATATATATATTAAATAGTCCTGTATAGATAATGCAAGAAAATTGTATTCCATATATAATTTAATTATAAACTACATTGTTATAAACTTTAAGATAGTTACTTGTTGGAATTCAAATGTAAATATAAAGTATTATATTGCGTAAAACTTAATAAATTAAATAATATATAAGTGAGGAAGATTTTATTACTTTCAGTAAATGTTGTGGGCATAATATAAGTGAAATTTATTATAACCTATACACGACTAATAATCTTTTAAAATGATACAAATTTTATGAATTTAAATAGAACGAATAACGTTAAATCACGTTAATATTAAGATCCAAATCTTCTTTAAAATCATCCATATATAGTTATTTTTAGGTCCCATTATCTCTACTAATTTCTTTTTCAAACCAAATAATTTCTCACTCCAAACCAAAACTTTATTGATAATGAGTTATGAGATAAAATTTAACTAGAAGTACATGTGGAATCATGAAGAAATTAGATTTCAATACTTCCTTCTTTTACCCTAACATAATTTTATTTATTACTTTAGAAGAGCAATAATAATAGGCAGACAGTGTTTTAATATGTATTTTATTAGCCACCACTTCCATGTTATTTTACTTTACTGTCAACAATTACATTATATTTAATTCCATAAAATTAGGTCACACAAGTAAGTGTAAGTCCATTTTTGTTTCGAATCTGCACGCAGTCCTGAATACATATGAAATAAAATCAGAAAATTACTACTAACATGCTTCTAAACTTTTTGAAGATATTGTCCTAAACTTCTGAAATTCAAAATTCGAAATGTAAAAACTCACAACTAAAACGTGGACACAACTTTTCGAAATAAATGTGGACTGAAGCAGTTGATCAGAAGTTGCTTTTACTGTGGCTAAAACTAATTTTTGCGCGTATTTTTTAAGATAAAATTATTGTACTACAATGTAAACACATGCAAAGTTTGGTGGCACAAGGACGTTCCTCAGCAGAAAACAGAAAACAAAAATATGGCAGCAGAAAACTGGTGCACAGCTAATATTGTCCTAGAAAATATTATATATCACACAAGAGTGTGAGTGTATACATATATATATTTATATTTATGGTGAAAGAATTGATTTTCCAACGTGTGGAGGAAGCTAAGAATTTTGGTTGGGGTAAGAAGGCTAACAGCGAAAACTGTGGCACGGCAAGATTCCCATGCAGATGCAGTAGCTTGAAAAGGTTAAAAGTCTGAATTTGAGAGGTCAGCTCACCACTTACGTTTGGGCCAATGTCGTACTGTTGATTGGTCCTACCACTGTTGACAATGTTATTAATGGTTAGTACTTCCGTCCAAACATGCCCCACACTTTTCTCACACACTGAACTTGTGGCCAAAACCCTGCTCCAGCATTCGTATCTATAGATTAACACATTTGATTCAACATTATCACTCACTATGTCTCTGCATCTACACCCATTACTTTCTCATTCATCCCTCATCACCTCTCTCTTTTACTTTGACATGACTCTCTGTGGACAACCAACACCTCATTCTGGTTCTTGTTCTCACACTCTATCTATTCCTGTTTTTTCTTTAGCTACAAATTTCCACATTCACAGAATGTATGAACAATTAATGAAGCCCTTGCACTGTATATTTAGTAAGTAGAGGAACACAAGAAACGTTCTAATTATAATAACTTCAGTCAAATGTCTAAAAAGGTATTAAAATATATACTACTGTTTTTCTTAGGTTAATCTCATTAATTTTAGAGTTTACTTAAACGTGAATATGTATGAAGTACTTTGAAATGAACTTGAATAAAGGGCACTTTTTGTTGGTGGTGTTGTTGAGTACTAATTGAGACTTCTAGTTCCAACAGTATGTCTCGAATAGAACGAATCTTTGACATGTTTTCTGCACCAAACTCGAAACCATCTGGAGAGGATAGAAACTACCAATTTCTAAGCCACGAAGTTCAAAGTTCTTTAATTCTTCTCTGTAGTCTCTGCTGTAGTTTTTCAAGTCCTTTCTTTACGATATAAATATCCTTTCTCAAAAGAGTTACGTGTCCAAAGGTGTGACCAGGTTCGAAAGAATCAACCATCCGTACCTTTTTTTTATTGTGGAAATGGATTGACTCACTAACTATTTAATTATAGTTAGTTTCAATTTATTATCAACTTGTATCATGTCGGTATGTATATTCAATGCTTATAACTTAGGTGTACTGTAGGGCCTAGCTACTACATTTCTCCATGCAAATAATGCTTTCTTAAAAATAACTACAAATGAGTAATTTATTGATTATATTTATATGCCAAAGTGAAAGAATAACTCCAAACCTTATCATATATTCACATCTCTATAGTTCTTATTTCTCCTTGGGTGAAAATAACAAATATATTTATTTGGTAGCAGATACATGCATGTGTTTTTAGTCCAATAATATTTATGCGGGGTAAAAGAATAAAGCATGGTTGAATAAGACCCAATATTTTGCGCTTGGTGAGAGAGAAACAGAGTTGATCCCTGTAGGCCAGGTTTGTCCCTGAAATAATGAGAGAAAAAAAAAAAAAAAAAAAAAAAAAAAAAAAAAAAAAAAAACAAAAAAAAAAAAAAAAAAAAAAAAAAAAAAAAAAAAAAAAAAAAAAAAAAAAAAAAAAAGAGAGAATCAGAAAAGTAGTGGAAAAATAAAAGCTTAACGTTAACAAGAGGGGTACTACACAGCTAGGCCCACATCGCTTAACCAACCAATGCCTCTAGTTCCAAACCAAAGCAACTGAACTGCACTACACCTTCCCATAAATACCACACAACCACCCCTCCTTCTTCTCCCAAAGCTTCTCTCTCTGTAATTTCTATGAACCCTGTTCTTCTCGCCGCTGTGGTTCCACGATGTTAATTGAGACTAGCTGTGCTCGTGATTCTGGGATGAGTTCAGAGACTGTGAATTCCACGCAGCGAACTTCCATGAGCAACGAGAGCGTTTGCAGCACCAGCTTCAGCCGCCTCTCCTTCGACCTCCCCCCTTCCTCCTCCTCGCCGGAGAGCCTGTTCGTGAAGCCGCACCGCTCCTCCGACTTCGCCTACTCCGCCATCCTCCGCCGCCAGTCCGCCCTCACCTTCCGCGACTTCCATCTCCTCCGCCGCATCGGCGCCGGCGACATCGGCACCGTGTACCTCTGCCGCCTCCGCCACGACGAGGACGAGTGCTTCTACGCGATGAAGGTGGTGGACAAGGAGGCGGTGGCGCTGAAGAAGAAGGCGCAGAGAGCAGAGATGGAGAGAAAGATTCTGAAGATGGTGGACCACCCCTTTCTCCCTACGCTCTACGCGGAGTTCGAGGCCTCGCATTTCTCTTGCATTGTTATGGAGTATTGCTCCGGTGGAGACTTGCACTCCCTTCGATACAACCACCCTAATAAACGCTTCTCTCTCTCCTCTGCCAGGTAACTTATCCATCGCCCAAACTTTCTTCTTCTTCTTCTTTTGTTGTCATCATCATCTTCTCGCTGTTTTGTCCTTCAATAATCTCACTTTGCCCAAACTAATACATTTTTTCTTTCTTCTTTTCCTCTCCAAATACCTTCTTATTCCCATCAAACAATAACTAATATTTTTTATTTCTTTCCAATTTGTCATAACATGATTTATAGCTTATTGTTAATTCAAGTCAACAACTTTAAACTCCTCTAATTCAGTCCCAGCTCAACACATACATCTGTAGCCATCTGGTAATTGAATATAAAATTTCAGTTAGTATTATAACCTTTTGAGAACTCGGTAAATATGTCTTTAACCATGTTATAAAAAAATACTGCCTTTCTAAAAGTTTTTTTTTTCATGCCTACATATAGTGAAAAAAACCTTGTGCTTATTGAATATGCTTAATTTTAGAACAAAAATATAGTTAAGCTCGTTTTCTTGTCATACTAAGTTTAATAATTGATTATTTATTTTTCTCACTCGATCTAATTATTATATTTTTAATTTCTTCGCATATCTCAATGAAAGTACTTTTTTTTATTTTCCAGGTTTATTTATTTTTAATATTTCTGAACGTAATACATTAATATTAGCATTATTTTTATTTTTAATGTAGGAAATTTCTAATTTCCGAGGAAAAAAAAATCAAATTAATACATTACGTCTTGATTATTTAATCTCATCACCCAATTTCAAAAAGGAAATATTTGGTAGTTATTTGAAAAATAATTGAAAGGTTTTCAATTTATCTTTATATTATCTTATTCCAAAATCTATAATTAGAATTATGTTGATAATATTATAAAATTAAAGGAAGTTTTGCAACACATTTTGATAATTTTATCTGTATGAACAGTGAAAGAAAAAAAAAAAGAAAACACTATCTGAAAACACAAAAAAAGGATATAGTGGATGAACATGGGTAGATGAGGAGGGGAATCGAAATTTGTTTTGGTAAAGTTTGAATGGAAGGAAGCAGAAGAAGCGTTTTGTTTTGTGACTTTGGAGAAACATAGTTAGTGTTTATTAATTGTTGCACATGCATTAATATTCTCGTTTGTTACAGGTTTTACGCGGCTGAAGTACTGGTGGCGTTGGAGTATCTCCACATGCTGGGAATAATCTACAGAGATCTAAAGCCAGAAAACGTGTTGGTCAGATCAGACGGTCACATCATGCTTTCTGATTTCGATCTCTCTCTCTGCTCCCATGCAATCCCCGCCGTTGAATCCCCTGACTGTTCGCTCGATCCTGCATTCGCACGCACGTTACCCTACACCCGCCAGTACTCCACCCCGTTCTCCTGCCTCTCCAACCGCGTATTCCGGTCCAGGAAGGTCCAAACCCTCCAACCGAACCGCCTCTTCGTTGCCGAACCGGTTGGGGCTCGCTCCTGCTCTTTCGTGGGGACACACGAGTACGTGTCACCGGAAGTGGCCTCCGGGAACTCCCACGGCAACGCCGTCGACTGGTGGTCCTTCGGGATATTCATCTACGAGATGGTGTACGGTCGCACACCCTTCGCCGGTCCATCGAACGAGGCTACTCTGCGCAACATCATAAAAAACCCCCTGGCCTTTCCCACCGCCACGCCCTCCACCACGCTTGAAACGCATGCGCGGAACCTCATCTCCGGGTTGCTCAACAAGGACCCTAACCGCAGGCTTGGGTCGAAGCGCGGCGCCGCCGACGTCAAGAAGCACCCTTTCTTCGCTGGGCTCAATCTCGCGCTCATACGAATGGTGACGCCGCCGGAGGTCCCCTCCCTGAGAAGACACAAAACGACGCCGTTTTATCCCGCTAACGATAACGGCAACGTAAATAACATTAGACATGAGCTAACGGCGTTTGATTACTTTTGAAAATCCAATGATGGACGCACTCTGCGCCACGTGTTGAGTCGGTGCCACCCAGATTTTGTAATTGGCAGATGACTTATGTGTATAATTTTTAGCTGTCCTTTCTTTTTGTACCCTTCTTTTAATTCTAATATAGTTTGATACTTACATTCCACTTTCTTTTCACCTTTATCTATATTTTTTGGCATCTCTATAATATTATGTTAAGATGATGCTGGGACACCAATGAAAAGGAAAACAACTTAATTATTTTCATCGTAGAAAAATGTGGGAATGGGCAACTTGTGCACAAATGTTGTCATACCATACTATTGAGATCATAATTTTTTTTTTTCTCTTTTTTCTTATGATTGGATCGAGGCTATGGTCTTATCTTAATCATAACATGGGTCTGTCTTCTCCTTTCATGGTATGCTTGGAGAGGAGACAACCATGAAAAAATAACTTGGCATTGCTAAATACGGAATATTCCTTGCTTAATTTCTTCTCCTCAAATCACACTTTAGGATGAGCAGAGACTCGTAAAGGAGGAACTGGGGAAGGCATTGCATAAGTTCAAAAAAACTCAATTCTATACTCCAGTATCTTACTTTTGTGGTGTTGTTTTTTAATAGAGTATCATTGTATTATCTAATAACTAATCAAATGAGAAACGTGTTATTTAATTTATCAAATAATAATATAAAAATACTACTAATAATAAACAAGGGTTTGATTTTCCCTACTGACAGCACAGTTACACCTTAAATTAAATATTTTACTCTCTCTCGCATTGAAAATCTGCTCTTGTCTTTGAATTTTTTTGTTGACTCATTACTTCCATTTCAAACTGATTCCGACGCAATGAAACTGTTTGACACGCAACTCTTTATTACACTTAGAAATGCTTTGGAAAAGCACAAAACTATTTGAATTTAGTGGGGATACCATTGAGAACCCAATTATTTTATACAACCATTCTATAATTAGTTTTATTATTTTTATTGATAATTTAATTCATATTTTAGTATTAAATAATAGTTATCATTTGGTTATTTTAAACAAGTTTGTTGTTAGTACATTTTTTTCCTTGAATTTACTTGTAATTCGCAAATAAAGTTTCCAAGTCACGTATGGTTATGTGTTTGATTTCTCCATAAAATCAATTCAACACGGATTGTTGAGTATATGGAAAGATATGAAACGATGCATCACTAAAGTTATTGTATGTGAAATATTACATACATTACTTTATCATAATAACAAAATTTAAATCTAAATTTCATGTAAATTCGAATTTATAACGCATTGACATGTTACTTTAGGAGTTTAATAACTCATTAAATTCATCAAATAATAACAAAACAACAATTACTATATGACATTTTAAATTTTATCATTAATAAATTCATTTAATTAAGTAAGACCAAAGCAACAAAAAAATATTCGAATTGTTAAGTTAATAACCATTAATGAATTGAAAATATTATATAAAAACACTCTCATACATTTTACCCTGTTTCTTTGCAATATATAGATGTTATTATAAATGTCAAACAAAACAGGAAGAAATGTGTTCGTGTACTAACATGTTTGAAAAAAGAAATTATTTTAATTTTTTTGAGAACATCAAAAAGTTTTGAAAAGGAATTTGTTGACAAACATGTAATAAAGAAGAAGAAAATGTCATGGCTCATCTCAGAAAGATGATAGAGAACCTTTGGGAACTTGAGCTGCTTCATTAGGCTTTTACTGAGAAGCCTTTTGAAAACGCGAAAGGCCTACCCCTATTGCGTAGACTAGTTGAAAGTAAGCAGCATATTCATCTGTGAATGTGTGTCAAATACTGAAAATAATCTAATTTTAGTTCCAATTTCTTCTTCTCAAATATTCCATATTCTTCCTAATTTTACACACACACAAAAGTTAGGCTTATGAACTGTCGTGCCTGTCTCTCCATCTCAAATCTATATCAGGATCAACACAACCGTGACTTCTGCCAAACTATACTAGTATTTTCACATGCATTGGACAAAGCAAAAAATACCACTATTAAATATTTTATTATTACTATTTATCACAATATTTTTCACTTAATTTAGTTGATACTATCCTCACCCGATATACTGGGTACTTAAAATCATATATGAGATTTACGGAACATTATACTTAACAAGTCTTTATATGTAACAGCTAGATAACTTTTATTATCCTTGATTTAGACTTAAAACTTATATATATATATATATATATATATCACGTGCTATAGCAAGTATTACCTATTTTATTATTTAGCTTTCATATTTATTAATACACTTTTTCATTCACCTCATTAATAGCATATCTCAAAACTAAAACAACTCGGGTCCTGGAGTCGATCTCATCAAAATACTAATTTAAATCTCGGTAAAAATAGTTATTATTTTTAAAACAAATTTTTTTCATAACCATTAACACGATTTTTGTGGTGCGTACCGAACAATAAATGTTAGATTTCCCCTCAATTAAAGTTAAAGTCTTTTGATATTATATAAATAAATGTAAGTCTATTTTAAAAAAATATTGGATCAATCAAATTACTCACTATGATATATATAGTCCCTGCACAGAAATTAAACAATCACAAATCTCAATAAATTGATTGAATTAGAGTTAAAATTCATTTCTTAATAAATTAAAAAGAAAAAATCATGGTATATGCATGTAAGGATTCCCCAATTGACTTTTAACAAAATTAATTATTAAATTACAGTTTAATCGACTTAATTTGTTCAATGCAAAACTTCATTTTCAAAACCTTCCTAACTCCACTCTTAATTTGTAAATTATATGTCAAACATGGCGGTGATAGACTAATGGTATACGACTATTTTTGCTTTACCTGGCAGAAGCATAAATATAATATCGCATCCTACAGGAAATGGTGAAAGCCATAATGCGTGCGATTCGCGTAAAGAAATTGATGCAAGACTTTATTAGGATGTTGTTTTTGACATGTCACAGAATGCTTTGTATAGAGATAGAAATATAAATTAAGAGATGGTTGCAACTTTTACAAGTTGTGCAGATGGATGCAGAATCCGAGAATCGATTCCTCCCAGCTCATTCAAATTCTGTGTTTTTGCTTTCAGATGCCGTTTTCACGTTTTCAGGCTTTACAGATATGTACCATTCTCATCAAAAAAATAAACACTATACCCTAACATTACAACATATCATATATCATCTCTTCGATTCCTTTCCCTTTTCCGGTTAGAATCTCCACCAAAACGCTGTTTTATCCTCTTTTGTGCCAGACATGTTTGTTCTTTATGTATGACTCTTTGTTTCTAGAACGTTTCAGCTGCTTCAATTGCGACTTCACCTTCTGTGCTTGCCCTTTCATTTTAACACCTGTATAATCAAGCTTCATACACAATTGTTAAAACAAGTAATTTAGCTACCTTTTAAAAGATGTTTACATAAAGCAAAAAAATAAAATGTAATTATATTCAGTTTTTTTTTCTTTTAAAAATTACAGAGAACTATTTTTCTTAACTTAAATTGTGATAAAAATACAAGTCTTCCATGCACCATAAATGAATTGCAAGTTAGCGTTTCAATTTACTTAGCATTTGGGATTCTCTGATCTAAAGAAGATTTTTTGTGTCTGACACTTTATTCTTTTGTTGGATATATTGAATTTGTTTTTAATTTCTCAAATATGGGATTAATTTTTTTGTAATTGAAAATAATGAAAAATTATCTTTCGATAGTTAGTGCGTGAAGCCAATAAGAATTTAGCTCAATTGTTTACTTAAAAACTACTTTAAATAATAAATTTAAAATAAAGTATAAATTATTTGTTGGACAGTTTTAACTAATTTTAAGGTAAAAAAAATACCCTAAATGCCAACTTATATCTTTTATTAAAGACAAAACGAAAAATTGAGTAAGGGAGAAAGGAAAATTAAGAAAAAAAATACCTCAGTTATTTTTTTTTCTTTTAAAAAAAAAAAAATCACAGCTAAAAATGTCTCCGCTTCTACGTATAAAATTTTCATTCCACAAAAATCTTATAAATTGATTATTCAATAACTAATGTAGATTATAACACAGTGATAAATTTACAATATTTACAAATTTTTATGTTGAGTGTTTAGGAATTAATATATAAATTATTATTTTATATTAATTCAAGTGATAAGCCATGTAGAATTGTAAAAGGTGTTTAAAACTCTCCACATTTATTATCTTTATTGTTGTACACTCCTCTTCACTACATATATAAATCCAATAATAATCTTATTTCACCATATATTTAAATGAAATATTAACGATTATATATAAATAAAAATTTTCTTTTCTTCCAGATATTGGTAGATATATATGTATAAATATGTATTGATTAAAATAGGATAAATACAAATTACTTGTACCAAGAGCAGAAGAAACATATATCTCACTATGGGTTAACTTTTTAACTTTAAACTAACCTTTTGGTTAATTTAATAAATATAGCCATCATTCCAAATTTAAACTTGTGTTTTCTAATACTTTTATCAAGCTCTATTATATCAACTTTGACTGTTAATAGAACTCAAATTTAATTTATTTTTATTTTAAGTTTTTTCATATTTTCAAAAATGACAAAGAATTTACCATTTGATAGAAAATAAAAGGAAGTAAATAGAATTTATTTTCGGAAAGAATTTCAAAACTAATAAGATGATGGTGCTTAAAATGAAAATTTTGTAGGTAATATTTACTAAGTATTTAACATGCAGCCTCATTTATTCTTAATCTATTTATAAAATGGAATTATATGAAAGTGTGTTAAAAGTAGATGAGAGCAATGATAAATAATATATACACTTATATTGTATTTTCACCTATAATGCAAAGAGTGTTAAAATATATATATATATATATATATATATATATATA